>ERZ887849.2-NODE-2-length-261405-cov-13.088376_pt1 | contig 261405 bp, 248 predicted proteins | sample MGYA00521267_ERZ887849 | MGnify/ENA primary metagenome ERZ887849 (study PRJEB32303, sample SAMEA104408601) | aquatic metagenome | biome: Brackish water; feature: Pelagic; material: water | place: Baltic Sea | collected 2014-06-06T16:11:00 | depth 2,863 m ...
ATTATGAAATTTCGTCCTTTGCATGATCGCGTATTAGTGCGTCGCTTAGATGAAGACACAAAAACAGCAGGTGGGATTATTATTCCTGACTCTGCAAAAGAAAAGCCTTCGCAAGGTGTTGTTGTTGCAACTGGCGCCGGTGTGCGCGGTGAAGACGGCAAAATTGCCCCGCTTGATGTCAAAGCCAAAGATAAGGTTCTGTTCGGCAAATGGTCAGGCAGTGAAGTAACGATTGATGGCGAAGAACTGCTCATCATGAAAGAAAGCGACATTCTCGGCATTATTGGCTAACGCCATTGCCCTGTTAGGAGATTACCATGTCAAAAGAAGTAAAATTTGGATCTGAAGCCCGCGACGCTATGTTGCGCGGTGTTGATATTCTGGCCGATGCCGTCAAAGTGACGCTTGGCCCAAAAGGCCGTAACGTCGTTCTCGACAAATCTTTCGGCGCCCCGCGCACAACCAAAGATGGTGTGTCGGTTGCCAAAGAGATTGTTCTCGAAGATAAGTTCGAAAACATGGGCGCTCAAATGGTCCGTGAAGTGGCTTCGCGCACCAATGATGAAGCCGGTGACGGCACTACAACAGCTACTGTTTTGACCCAAGCGATTGTTCGTGAAGGCCACAAAGCCGTTGCTGCTGGCATGAACCCAATGGATTTGAAACGCGGTATTGACCAAGCTGTGACTGCCGCCCTCGCTGATTTGAAGCGTCGTGCCAAAAAAGTGAAATCAAATGAAGAAATTGCCCAAGTCGGTACAATTTCTGCCAATGGTGAAGCCGAAATCGGTTCAATGATTGCAGAAGCCATGCACCGTGTTGGCAATGAAGGCGTCATCACTGTGGAAGAAGCCAAAGGCCTCGAAAGCGAATTGACTGTTGTTGAAGGCATGCAATTTGATCGTGGTTATTTGTCGCCATATTTCATTACCAATGCAGAAAAAATGACAACCGAACTGGAAGATCCGCTGATCTTGCTGCACGAAACCAAATTGTCAAACCTGCAAGCTATGGTGCCAATTTTGGAAGCGGTTGTTCAGTCATCACGCCCATTATTGATTATTGCCGAAGACATTGAAGGCGAAGCTTTGGCCACTTTGGTGGTTAACAAATTGCGCGGTGGTCTGAAAATCGCCGCCGTCAAAGCCCCTGGCTTTGGTGATCGTCGCAAAGCCATGTTGGAAGATCTGGCCGTCTTGACCGGTGGTCAAGTGGTGTCTGAAGACCTCGGTATCAAGCTGGAAAATGTCACCCTCAACATGCTCGGATCTGCCAAGCGCGTGAATATTACCAAAGACGAAACAACCATCATCGATGGCGTCGGCAAGAAAAAAGAGATTGATGCGCGGGTGACACAAATCCGTGCACAGGCCGAAGCCACAACTTCTGATTATGACCGCGAAAAACTGCAAGAGCGTCTGGCTAAATTGTCAGGTGGTGTCGCAGTTCTGAAAGTCGGTGGTGCAACCGAAGTTGAAGTGAAAGAACGCAAAGACCGTGTCGATGATGCATTGAATGCAACCCGCGCTGCCGTTGAAGGCGGTATCGTACCTGGCGGCGGCACTGCCTTGCTGTTGGCAACAGCTGCCGTGATGAAAGAAACCAGCACCAATGCGGATATCAATGCCGGTATCAAAATCGTTCGTCGGGCGCTGGAAGCACCTTTACGTCAGATTGCAGAAAATGCTGGCGTTGAAGGTTCTATCGTGGTCGGAAAAGTTTTGGAAGGCAAAGGCAAGTTTGGCTTTGACGCGCAAAACGAAGTGTATTGCGATTTGATTGCAGCCGGTATTGTTGACCCAGCAAAAGTTGTTATCACAGCGTTACGCGATGCAGCCTCAGTGGCTGGTTTGCTGATCACGACAGAAGCTATGGTCGCCGATAAGCCTTCTAAAGAAGGCAGCGGTGGCGGCATGCCAGACATGAGCGGCATGGGCGGCATGGGCGGCATGATGTAATCGCCCCAAATAACAATATGAAAAGGCCGTCCAATTGGGCGGCCTTTTTTGTTGAAATTCTTCTAGCCAGTTTTCCTCCTTTCTGTTAATTTCCGCCAACTCTGCAAAGAGTGCTCTAGAATAAAAATAAAAATAATCGGACTCGGCCTTTCATTTTGTGAAAAGCATTAACCAAAAAATAACGTCTGGGCTTCAAGTTAGCTCTTGTTTGGTTGTGTTCCGCGAAAATTAATCAGCCGCTGGCCAACATTAGCTGAATGGCGCGGGCTATCAGCAGGGCGCCCATGGTCAATAGAATGCGTTGAGTCCATGAGAAGAATGTCGCGTCTTGCATATTGTCCAGTGCAAATTTACCGACGCGGGTGCCAAGCATAGAGGCAATAATCGCCAATATCAGCAGGTCTAGGGTCGGCCAATTAGCGAGGCTAGCGGTCGACACTAGCGCCCCAAAGAAAATAATTTTGGCGCTATGGCCGATGCCAGACAACACCGCTTTGGTGGCCACCACTTGATGTCGGGTCAGCGCCGTTTTCTGGAAGAATAAATCTAAAACCGGCCCCGAAACTCCGGTCAGCAAATTGATAAACACGACCAACCAGCCGGCCACAAAAGCGACCGGTTTCTTCGTGACATCAAGTGCCCAGGCCTTTGGAATGGCGATGATAATATAGGGCATGAGGCCGAGGCCAAATAAAACCACAATGCGATTAGGCGAGAAGTCGATAATTTTCAAAATCGCCAGAGCAATTATCCCGCCAATAGAAAAATATCCAATAATATCCCATTTGATATCGCGCCGATTGAGCCAAGCGCGATAAACATTGGCCGTTAATTGCAAAATACCGTGCAGCACCATGGCGGCACCAATTGGCATAACATTGGCTAACACAGCGAATAAAGTCATGCCGCCCAACATGCCGAACATGCTCGACATAAAGGCCGTAACGAAAGTTGCCACAACAATTAGCGCGACAATCAGAGCACTCACAGCAGGGCGCCAGCCAGACGCTCATATAAGTCATTGCGCCTTTGAAAAATGAAATCAGCTTGTGTAACAACGGCTTGGTCATAGTTAAACCGCGCCATCCAATGATCAATCATGGCCTGTAAATTAGCTTCGGGGACGAAAAACCGATCGACTTCAGCGGCAATTGATATGGCTTGCTCATCATCCAGTCTTTGGGCCCCGAAACGGCGCGCGGCATCGTCATAATCGTTTTGGTTCGGCTGTTGTTTGGTGCGCCGCCCACTGCTGGCTTCAGCGATAAACTGCACTTGCCTAGTGACACCAGCACTGCGATAGGCGGCCAAACGGGCCAGTAAGGTTTTCGCGGCCGTGCGGGCTGTTTCTGACCAATCGGCCCGCAAAGAGGCGGCCAAATTGGCTTCGCTTTTCAGTATGACGCCGTCTTCGGGCACCCGTAATTGATTGGCCGTTAGCGTGGCGCCGGTCGAGGTGATGTCAACAATGGCTTCAGCGGCGCCGACATTAGGGGCCGCCTCTGTGGCGCCAAAGCTTTGCACAATGACATAATCGTTGACCCCGTGACGGGCAAAAAAATCTGCACATAATTGTGTGTATTTTGTCGCCACCCGCAACCGTTGACCATGCCGTGCGCGATAATCGGCCGCCACTTCCGCCAAATCGGCCATGGTCGAGACATCCGCCCAAGCGTTAGGAATGGCCACCACCACATCGGCGCGACCAAAACCCAAGGGGAGAACCAGTTGAATGACGCTCTCCATATCGGCGACTTCTTCGCGCAATAAATCTTCGCCAGTAATACCAAAATGCACGCTGCCATCAGCCAGTCGGCCAGCGATTTCGGAAGCCGAAATATATTGCACATCAATATCGTCAATACCCTTTACCAGGCCGGTATAACCACGCGCACCGGCCCGTTTCAGGTTAATACCGGCTTGGGCAAAAACATCGGCGGCATTTTCTTCCAAACGGCCTTTCGACGGCACGCCTAAAATCAAGCTGCTCATGCGGCACCTCCTTGCTGTTGGCTGGCGGCTCGCAGGCGCTCTAAGGCGATGGCGCCGCCAACGGCGGCCAAGGGTGTTGACGCGCCGAGGCTTTGCAATAAATCATCATAGCGCCCGCCACTGGCGATCACCCGTTGGGCATTGAGTGCTGGCACGTGAATTTCAAATGCCAAGCCCGTGTAATAGGCCATTTTGCGGCCCTGTGCCGTGGCTAAAAATACCGGCTTTTGAGGGTTTTCTCGATTAAGCTCGGCGGCTGTCAGTAAGCCTTGCCAGTAATCTTGCAAGGGCGCCATGGCACCCGCGCGACCAAGCAGAGTTTCAATGTCTTGCAGTACGCGCTCTATGGGGCCGGATAATTTCATAAACTGCACGATTGCTCTGGCTTGCTTTGGTGTCAAACCGGCATCGGCTTCGCTTTGTAAGCGCAGAATTCGAGCGTTAATATCACCGATCGTGCGGCCAACAATTTCGGCCTGCGGGTCGCCGTTAATAAAAGCAATGTCGCGCGGCGGCTGTGGGTTCTCTGCCTCATCCAAAAGCGTCTGCAGCACAGCATCAAAATTGGCGCTCTGGTGATAGGCTCGCTCAAGCCGTTTGGTGGTGCCTTGCGATAAATCAAGCGCCGCCAAAAATCGGCTGAACATGGTCAAATTATTGACGATGATTTGATATTGCTGGACCCCTGCCGTTTCTACCGCCTGCACGATTGTTTTCAAGACATCGGCTTCATCGGTCAAATGGTCGTCCGGTGGGCTGGCCAATATTTCAATGCCGGCCTGATAAAATTCTTCTGGCTTGCCAGCACCGCGCGACTGATAGCGAAAGGCAAGCCCCTCATAGGCGAGGCGCGCTTTCGGGGTGTTTGGGTTATTGGCCAAATAGGCCAGGGCCGTAGGAATGGTTAAATCTGGACGCAAACATAATTGCTCGCCGCCAGGGTCGGTGAATAAATAAAGGCGGCGGCGCATTTCTTCACCCAAACGGTCGATGAACGGTCCGGCTGGTTGCATGATCGGCGTATGGCATGGCTCAAAACCCTGCGCGGTGAACATTGACAGAGCTGCCGTTTGGCTCGCCCGTGCCGCTGGCCGCTTGGCCGAGGTGCCGGGCGTTGCAACACCGCCAAATACCGCGTCGGCGACATCAAGGCCATGCGTTTGGCAAATTTTGGCGAGGGTAAAATAGGCGCGCGCTGGAAACCCGAGACGGCGATAATTGGAGACTGAAGAAGCGCCAACACCCAGAAGGTCGGCCACTGCCTTCGTGCCGCCCAAGGCGTCAATCACCGCATTGGCCGTGGTTAACCGCCCGAGCGGTGCGCGGTTTGCTGGTTCAACAGGGAGATTTGTGTGATAAGCCATAGAGATTTATGGCATAAAAATTAATAAAAAGAAAATGAAAATGACACATAATGGCGAATTTATATAATTTGAATATGTTTTAAATTAAATAGTGGCGTAATTTCCCAAAAATACTTCATTTTATTCATATTATATGAATATAAGCGATTGTTAGGCTAGTATTTGCTTAATTGTGTCAATTAGGGCGTCGCGCGGCACTTGTTGCTGCGCATGAGCCGAGGCGCGCCATTCGGCATTGTCCTCGATTTCAGCGGATTGCTGCTTGCCCAATTCGAGATCTTTCAGCGTGACCACACCAGCTTGGCGCTCGTCCTCGCCTTCAATGATCACCAGTCGGGCATCGCGCAAGTCGGCATAGCGCAATTGCGCCTTCATGGCACTGTCGCCAATATAGAGCTCGGCTCGCAGGCCAGCCTGCCGCAAACCCTGCACCAATTGCATGAGTTCTGGGCGGGTTTCTTTGTCCATAACCAGAACAACAATCAGCGGATCAGTCTGGCTGCCTTGGGTTTTGCCCAACATGGTGAGGGCGGCGGCCAAACGGCTCACACCAATTGAAATGCCAGTGGCGGGAATTTCAACGCCTTTGAAGCGCTTGACCAAATCATCATAACGGCCTCCGCCGCCAACTGAACCAAATCGCGTGATGTCGCCATTCTCATCTTCGGCGTCAAAAGTCAGTTCAATTTCATAGACGGGGCCGGTGTAATAGCCGAGGCCGCGCACAATACTCGCGTCAACCGCCAGCCGGTCTGCCTGATAGCCAAGGGCGGTGAACAGTGCATCCATTTCACGTAATTCGCCAACCCCATCGGCGCCAGCTTTTGTGCTGCCAACCAGAGCTTCCATGGCATCAATCACCGCTGGTCGGTTGTTGGCCTGAATCGAGACCATGGCTGCCACTTGCTCAATCTGTTGGTCGTCAAGACCCGCACCTTTGGTGAAATCACCGCTGTCATCTTTGCGTCCGGCGCCTAATAAATCACGCACCCCATCGAGCCCGAGACGGTCAAATTTATCCATTGCGCGCAAGATCGTCAGTCTTTGGCTTTCATAATCATCGCTATCGCTATTGAGCCCAATGGCTTGCAACAGACCGTCCATTATTTTGCGGTTATTAATGCGCACCAAGTAATCACCGGTCTCAATCCCAAGCGCTGCCATACAATCGGCTGCCATCATGCATATTTCTGCGTCAGCTGCCATGTTGCCGGCGCCGACTGTATCAGCGTCAATCTGTAAAAATTGACGATAGCGGCCGGGGCCCGGCTTTTCATTGCGCCATACGGGGCCCCATTGAAAACGCCGCAACGGTTTGGGTAAAGCGTCGTAATTCTCTGCCACATAGCGCGCCAATGGCGCCGTTAGGTCATAGCGCAGGCTCATCCACTGGCCATCATCGTCGGCCAGTGCAAACACGCCTTCATTGGGGCGATCATCATCGGGCAAAAATTTGCCCAGTGCGTCAGCATATTCAAACGCCGACGTATCTAATGCGCCAAAGCCATAACGTTCATAAACAGAAGAGATCGTTGCAATCATAGATTGCTGGAGGCTCAATTCATCGCCTGACATGTCGCGAAAGCCGCGTGGCTTACGGGCTTTCGGCTTAAAGATCTTCTGCTTTTTGGCTTTACGATTCGACATGGTGATTTCCTATCGCGTCATTTCCTTCAGGGCAAGTATTTTGCGTCATGACATTAAAATCCGAAAGGTGAGAGGCCGCGCACATGTTCGTCAAGCCGCAGGTCGCGATTCACTGAAGGTGTGGCGCGTTGATTGCAGTCGGATCTTTCGCACAGCCGACAATTAACCCCAATCGGCGTGTCACCTTCTTCTTTCTCGAGGCTGGCACCACGCGCGTAGACGAGTTTGTCAGCGTGTTTAATCTCGCAACCGAGGGCAATAGCGAATTGATTATCCGGCACGCCAAAGCCGGAGTTGTCGCGGCTTACTGTGCGGGCGATGGAAAAATAGCGCGTCGCATCTTCCATTTGCACAATCTGCGTGGAGATTTTGCCGGGAATCCGAAAGGCGTCATGCACATGCCATCGCGGACAGGTACCACCAAAGCGGGCGAAGTGAAAGCCGCCGGCTGAAAAACGTTTGGAAATATTGCCCGCATTGTCGACGCGGATGAGAAAAAACGGAATGCCTCGGGCGCCGGGTCGCTGCAAAGTCGTCAGGCGATGGCAGACTTGTTCAAAACTCGTGCCAAAGCGACGCCCCAGCAGCGTGATGTCATAATGGTTAATTTCTGCGGTTTTCAAAAAAGAGTCATAGGGCATGAGCACGGCGGCTGCAAAATAGTTTGCCAGCGAAATGCGCGCCACAACCCGCGTCTCTTCTTTTTCCATACCAGCTTGGCGGATAATCTCCTCAATCGCCGGCATTTGCTCGAAATAAGCCAATTGATAGGCCAGCTGAAAAGATCGCCCTGGCTGGTCGAGCAATTCCGACAGAAAAATTGTCTGCCGATGCCGGTCATAGCGGCGCAGGGTGTTTTCCATTACTTCAACTGGCGCGATCCGCGTGCTCACCCGATGGCGTTCTTCCAGCCTTGCCCGCAAGGCCAAATAAGGCTCATCATGTTCAGCCACTGAGGCGCGATAGACAGCCTCGGCTTCTTCATCCAGAGCGGCGAAATGATTGTTTTGATGGGTGATGAAATCGCGCACCTCTTCCAGCGCCATAACCGCACCTGGATTATCAGCCGGGCCGCTGCCGGCCAATTGCTCAGCCAATAAAGAATTATTTGACCGACTTTGCAAAAACGCCTGATACAGACGCGCTACGGCATCGGCCGCGGCTGGGCTGGCGGCGGCGAAATCTTTCAACTCATCCTTTGGCAGCGGCGCATCGCGAAACATCGGGTCAGAGAACACTTCGTGCAATTGAGCCTGGGCGCGCGCTTCTTCGTCGCCAGCCAAGCCACGTGGGTCAATATCGAAGACGTCGATTAATTGTAAAAGAATCTGTGCTGAAATCGGTCGTTGGTCGCGTTCAATGAGGTTTAGATAGCTGGTTGAGATGCCAAGTGCCTCAGCCATTGCGGCCTGTGTCAGTCGTTGTTCGCGTCTAAGGCGACGCACACGGGCGCCTGCGAAGAGTTTTCGTTCGACTAGTTTATTCGTCGCATCAGCCATATTAAGCCTTTAGTTACAGTGGTTTGTAAACCTCATGGAGCCACTATGTCGACCGTAAAGTTTACAAGTTTTACATATATAACAAAATTTACCTGTTTGTGTGTAAACTTTTTTACTTTAATTTTTTCAAGGGCTTGTTCTTGACTCGACATTGGCCTGTCAAAATTGTATCTCACAGCCATTAGTCACCCTTATGAATAGGAACCTCCGATGACAAAATATACCGATCTGGTCGCCCAGAACGCCAAAACGCTGAATGAAAACGGCAGTGCGTGGGCCGCCCTTAACCCAGAATATGTAACTCGTATGCAATTGCAAAACCGCTTCAAAACTGGTCTCGATGTTGCCCGTTATACAGCTGATATTATGCGCAAAGATATGGCTGATTATGATGCCAATAGCGCTGATTACACACAATCTCTCGGCTGCTGGCACGGTTTCACCGCGCAGCAAATGATGATGGCTGTGAAACGTCATGAAAAAACAACCAGCAAATCATATGTCTATTTGAGTGGCTGGATGGTTGCCGCGCTACGCTCTGATTTCGGCCCTCTGCCAGATCAGTCGATGCACGAAAAAACCACTGTGCCAAATTTGATTGAAGAAATTTACACATTCCTGAAACAGGCTGATGCGCGTGAGTTGCGTCACTTGTTCAAAGATCTGGATGAAGCCCGCGCAAGCGGTGGCGACGTTGATGCGGCTTTGGCTAAAATCGACAATTTTGAAACCCATGTTGTGCCAATCATCGCCGATATTGATGCTGGTTTTGGTAACGAAGAAGCCACTTACTTGCTGGCCAAGAAAATGATCGAAGCCGGTGCTTGCTGCATCCAAATCGAAAATCAAGTTTCTGACGCCAAGCAATGCGGTCACCAAGATGGTAAAGTGACCGTGCCGCATGAAGACTTTTTGTCAAAAATTAACGCCGTTCGTTATGCTTTCCTTGAGCTTGGCGTTGAAAATGGTGTGATTGTTGCCCGTACCGATTCACTCGGCGCTGGCCTGACACAAAAAGTGCCTGTGTCACAAACACCTGGCGATTTGGCTGACCAATATAATGCTTTCTTAAAAGTCGAGCCGGTTGAAAATATTAGCGACATTGGTCATGGCGAAATGACCCTGACTCAAGGTGGCAAGCTGGTGAAACCAGTGCGTCTGCCAAATGGCCTGTATGCCTTTAAAGATGGTTCAGGTGAAGACCGCGTTGTTCTTGACTGCGTTAATTCTCTGCAAAATGGTGCCGATTTGTTGTGGATTGAAACCGAGAAGCCAAATGTTGCGCAAATTGCTGGCATGGTGAACCGCGTGCGTGAAACCATTCCAAATGCCAAATTGGTGTATAACAACTCACCAAGCTTCAACTGGACACTGGCCTTCCGCGAGCAAGTCTATGGTGAATGGGTTGCTGCTGGCAAAGATGTGTCAGCTTATCCAGATCCAGCTTCAACCCCACGTGGTTTGATGGATGTGAAATTTGACTCCAGCGAATTGGCCGTCGAAGCTGATAATCTGATCCAAAGCTTCCAAAAAGATGCGGCACGTGATGCCGGCATTTTCCACCATTTGATCACCCTGCCGACCTATCACGAAACCGCTTTGGGTACAGATATTCTGTCTGAAGGTTATTTCGGTGATCTGGGCATGTTGGCTTATGTTCGTGACATTCAGCGTCAGGAAATTCGCCGTGATCAAGCCTCTGTGAAACACCAGGATTTAGCTGGTTCGAACATTGGTGATGACCACAAAGAATACTTCTCAGGCGACAATGCACTTTTGGCCTCTGGTGAAGACAACACAATGAACCAATTCTAATCGAATTGCGTTATATTAGGGTTCGCGAAGGATAACCTTTGCGGACCCTTTTTTTTGGCTGCTGCATAGGAAATCGGCAATGAGTGACACAGGCTTTTACGCAACCACAGATTTATCAGATAAATATGATGGCAAATTACGCCATTTGGCGCCCAACTATCATGATTATGGTGGCCGGGTACGGTTTCATGGGCCGGTGAAGACGTTGCTGACGCAGGATGACAACACCAAAGTACGGGCCGCAGTGGAGCAAGCGGGTGAAGGTCGCGTTTTGGTCGTCGATGGCGGCGGCTCCATGCAATGCGCTCTATTTGGCGGCAATCTCGCGCAATTGGCAGCGCAAAATGGTTGGGCTGGCATTGTCATTCACGGTTGTGTGCGTGACCGCGCCGAACTAGCGGCTGAGGCTGTTGGCATTAAGGCCTTAGCCAGCCACCCGAAGAAGAGCCAAAAGAATGATGGCGGCACATATGATGTGACGCTTACCTTTGGTGGCGTGACCATTGCGCCTGGCGATTGGCTCTATGCCGACGAGGATGGTGTACTGATTGCCGACCAAACTCTATCGCTGTAGTACCCATTAAAAGCTGCTGGCTGACGCCAATTGCCCCATGCGCCCCGCAATGGTGTGAAACTCAGCAATCATTTCTTCGATAATTTCAGCTACTGGCTTAACCCCATTAATCAATCCAGCGGTTTGTCCGGCGAGACCGACCGAGGCTTCCATATCGCCACCAAAATAAAGGTCGAGAATATTGCCAAATGTATCGGCAGGCATCAGACCTTCGTCATAAATTTTATGGGTGCGCTCGGTTTTTAGAGCGCGAATGCATGGCGAGGCTTTCTTATTCAACATATAGGTGCCCGTGGTTGGGGCGTCGACAATGGCGTTCTTGTAATTATTGTGCACTGGGCTTTCGGCCGATGAAACAAACCGTGTGCCCATTTGAACAGCTTCGGCACCGAGCGCAAAAGCAGCCGCCATGCCGCGTCCATCGCAAATACCGCCGGCGGCAACCAAAGGCACATCAACGGCGGCGCGAATGGCTTGCAACAGCACCAAAGTTGAGACTTCTTCAGGGTTTTTGAAGCCGCCGCCTTCGGCGCCTTCGACCACCAATCCATCGACACCGGCTTCGACACAGCGAATCGCCGCTTCAACCGTTGGTACGGCGTGATAGACAATAATTCCAGCTTCTTGCAGCGGGCCGACAAATTTACTTGGGCTACCGGCTGAGGTGGTGACAAATTTGACGCCGCTATCGCAGATATATTTCAGCATGGCGTCGTCTTTGAGGAATAAAATGGGCAGATTCACGCCAAACGGGGCGTCGGTCAGCTCGAACATTTTCTCAATTTCCGCCTTGCAATTATCAGTTTCGCCGGATGATGTTTCAATAATGCCAAGGCCGCCAGCCTTGCACACGGCTGAGGCCAATTGTGAGCGGGCAATCCATCCCATGGGGGCTTGAATAATTGGATATTTGGCGCCCGTTTGGTCTAAAAATCTGTTGTTCATTTTTGTCTCCCTAAATGATTGGCAAGAGGGTAATCATTTTTGACTAATTAAAAAAGGGTGCGCTGCACAAAAAGAAATATTCCGAAACAAGCCAGTCCGCTGGCTGTGGCATCAGCCCATGTTAATTTGCCTTGCTGCAACCGCGGCCCTAGATAGCGCATCGCCAGCAAGACAGGTATAATGAATAATATTTGTCCCGCTTCCACGCCAAGATTAAAGCCAATGAGCCCGCCAATCACTTGTTCTTGTGGTAGGCCAATGTCAGTCAGTAGGCCGGCAAAACCAAAACCATGAAACAGGCCAAAGCCAAAGGTCATAATCGGGGCCACTTGGCTGGCGTCAGCCGAGGAGCGAATGCGTAAACCATAACACAGGCAAAACAGCATCAAACCGGCCCATCCGGTTAGCGTAATTTCGCCGCCGCGTATGACGGAGACGCCTGATAGGACAAATAAGACAAGCACACTAATCATGGCGACTTTGGCCATGGCGTTCTGCCGCGCCAAAATATATTCACTGGCGACCAAGGCAATCGAGCCGCCAATCATTGCTTCAACAAAAACCGAATTTGGGGCGATGAAGCCAAGCACCGCTAGACCGAGGGTTAAACTATGACCGACCGTGAAGCCGGTGATAAGAATGAACAATTGTCGCCGGTTTTGTGCCAGCAACACTAAGCATAAAACAAAGGCCAAATGATCAACGCCGGTCAAAATATGTTGCAGGCCGAGTTTGAAATAATTGCCCAGCGTGTCGCCTAAATCGCTTTGGCTGACCAATTGACCCTGATCATTGCGGGTAATGTGGTGCTGGCGTTGGGTGGCAGTGAATAAAAACTCTTGGCTGGTTTCAAGGCTTTGCGTGGCCAGCCGCATGCGCGCAAAATGCACGTGACTGCGCGCCAGATTAAAAAACGCATGATTGCGCAATCTGAGAGTCGCAGCGCCGTCAAAACATTCATAGCTGGCGACCATTTTAATATAGTCGCCATGTGCTGGCGCGCGTTGATAGGGGCGGCTCAAAAGGCAATTTTTGCCCAATTGCTGTAGCTCTATGAATTGCGTCAAATGTGTTGCCAGTGCCTCATCAATGGAGGTGGCGGTAGCGACGTCGGGTAATAATGTGGCATCGCGCAAGGGCACGGTGAAACTCACCGAAATGCTATTGTCCTGCCACAGCCAGTCAGAAAAACTCAAACTTTTATTATGCGCCAGCGATGGCGTCATCATTAAAACCAGCCAAATCAGCGCCTGTCGGATCATTGCGGTGCGTCTGCCGCAAGGTCAATATCGGCGCGCGCACGTAACCAGTTAATATAATCGCGCAAGGCTTGGTCATCGCGGCTGCGCGACAGCGCCTCCATTAGTTGCGGGCGCATGGTCTCGAAAGCAGGCGTCTGGCTTGGTTGATTGGCAATGACTTGCAAAAATTGCCAGCCCTGATCGGTAACCAAAGCATCAGTGATGCTGCCTTGCGGTAAAACTGCGACGGCTTCGGTTAAATCGGGGCCGAGATAATCTATCATTTTAGCGCGCGGCAAAAGAACTTGCGGCAATTGCGGCAATAAACGGTCGCCCAATTGGTCTGCGACTTGGGCAAAAGGCGTACCAGAGCGTAACGCTTGGCGCACGGCTTCGAGACGTCGCGCATCATCGCTCTCGGCCTCACTTCCACCATTAGCTGATCGGCGAATGAAAATGCGGTTGATATGCAAGCGCGCGGCGGGGCTAAAGCGGATTTTGTTTTCTTGGTAATAGGTGCGTAAATCATCCTCGCTGATGGGCTGATTGTTATTTTGTGCCAGAACAAATTGAATTACCGCACTGGCCACCGCTTTGCGCACGGCGGCGTCGCCTTCCAACAGACCAATTTCAAGCCCGCGTTGAACCAATAATTCTTCTTCAATCAGCCGATCGAGCGCCATTTTTTTATCGGCGGCTGTGGGGGCTTTGTTTTTGTCGGCCAATAACGCTTGATAGGCGCTGGCGAAGGCCGTGCGGTCAATGTGCTGATGATTGATACGGGCAACCGCTCCATCACTGTTTAGGTCAGCGTCAGAACGCGGTACGGCGGCGAGGGCGGCGATTAAAAGGCCAACCAAAGCACCAGCAAGCAAGGCACGATTGGCCCATGTTTCGCTGTGGTCTATTTGTTCAGACATTTTACTCTCCCAATCGGCGCTAATTTAGCAATTGGGTTTTGAAGTGCAAGCATAACTACTGTTCAATATACCAGCCGTTGGCTAAACTCAGGGCTTGGCGATAGATTCGTCGGCTGTCACATATGCGGAGATAAATATATGCGCCAAATAGTTGATCATGCTTTGTGTCCTGCCAGCCAAAATGGGTTTTCTCAGTTTGTGCAAAAGCTGACGCCACGCATTGAGGCCTATCGTCAAAATCCGTTGCCCCATTTTCTCCTGCCGCAAAAAACCGATGATTTGGCATCAATGCAAGATTTGGCGGCCAGCCTAGCTGAAGGTGCATCGCGGCTGATTATCTTGGGCACTGGCGGATCCAGCCTTGGGGCGCAAGTCTTGGCGCAAATTAACGGATATTTGACCCCAGCTGATGCGCCATTGCGGCCGCAAATAATCTTTGTCGATAATTTAGACGCTGACAGTTTCACCGCTATTTTAGCACAAGACCTCTCGGCGACACGGTTCCTCGTGGTCTCGAAATCAGGCAATACGTCGGAAACATTAATGCAATTAGGCGGCGTCATGCTGGCCCTCAACGCCGCCGAGCTGCCGCTGCGCGATCATATTGCGGCAATCGTTGGCGAGGGTGACAATGCGCTATCGACTTTGGCGCAACGACATGGCCTGCGTTGCTTGCCGCATGAGCAAGCGATTGGTGGGCGGTTTAGCGTCTTGACCAATGTCGGGCTGCTGCCAGCTATTTGGGCCGGTTGCGATATCGCTGCCATTCGAGCTGGCGCGCAAGCGGTGCTTGATGGCTTTTATACCAATGCGCCGGCCGACAATCAGCCCCTGCTTGGCGCAGCTATGCATTTGGCGCATATGCAAGCTGGTAGAATGATAGCGGTGATGATGCCCTATGCCGACCGATTACAGAGATTGTCTTTCTGGTATCGGCAGTTATGGGCCGAAAGTTTGGGCAAAAATGGCCTCGGTTCGCTGCCAAGCAATGCGCTGGGGCCGGTAGACCAGCATAGTCAAATGCAGCTTTATCTCGGCGGCCCTGATGATAAATTCTACACGCTGATCACACAGCCCACGCGTGACCAGGGCACTGGCGTGCCAGATGAATTTGCCAGCTTACCAGCGACCGCCAATCTGACCGGTCGCACCATGGGGGATTTGGTGTCGGCTGAAGCGATGGCGAGCTATGACACATTGGCTGCCGCCGGACGTCCGGTGCGTTTGTTCGAGCTATCGGCGATAAATGAACTGGAGCTTGGTGGCTTATTGATGCACTATATGTTGGAAACCATTTTAGCAGCTGACGGCATGGCGATTGACGCTTTCGACCAGCCGGAAGTCGAGGCCGGCAAAGTGCGGGCCAGAGATTATATGCAAGCTATGAATGATGCAGGCAAAGCTAAGACAGCCAAATGACCAGAATACATCGCTTATCTGAAGAAACCATCAATCGCATTGCTGCCGGCGAAGTGGTTGAGCGGCCAGCCAGTGCGGTGAAAGAATTGGTCGAGAACGCCATTGATGCGGGCGCCACACAAATTGATATAAGTTTGGGTGAGGGTGGTAAGGCACTGATTCTAATAGAAGATAATGGTTGCGGCATTAGCGCAGAAGAGCTCACACTAGCGATTGAACGCCATGCCACCTCAAAATTGCCGGACGGCGATGAGGGCGATCGGTTGTTTCGCATCACCAGTCTGGGGTTTCGTGGAGAAGCCTTACCGAGCATTGGTGCGGTTGCACGTTTGAGCATCACCAGCCGCCCTGAGGGGGCACAAAGCGCCCAAAAGATTCGTGTCGAAGGCGGGAAAAATCTGGGCTTGTCACCAGCCGCTGGCGGACAGGGCACAAGGGTTGAAGTACGCGACTTATTCTATGCGACGCCAGCGCGGCTCAAGTTTTTGAAATCAGATCGCGCCGAAACAACGGCGGTGAATGACATCGTCAAACGCTTGGCCATGGCGCACCCGGAAATCGCTTTTAGCCTGACCAGTGATGGACGCCGAAATTTTACCTACCCTAAGGAGACCGGCGACACGGCCCAACTCGACCGCCTGACGGCCATTATGGGCAGTGAGTTTGGCGACAATGCAGTGCCCGTGATGGTCGAGCGCGAGGGCGCGCGGCTTTACGGTTTTGCCGGATTGCCGACCTATAATCACGCCACAGCGCAAAAGCAATATCTCGTGGTCAATGGCCGTCCAGTACGCGACCGCTTGCTCAATGGGGCGGTGCGTGGAGCCTATCAAGATTTTTTGGCTGGCAATCGTCATCCGGCCTTGGCTTTATTTCTCGACATTGATCCCGCGCAGCTTGATGTCAACGTGCACCCGGCCAAAACCGAAGTCCGGTTTCGTGATGCCGGCCTCGTGCGCTCAATGATTGTCGGGGCTTTGCGCGCCGCCCTTGGCAATGCCGGCCATCGCGCTGCCACAACAGTTGCCGACCAGACGCTGGCTGCCTTTCGTCCGGGAAATGGCGCTTATGTGAGCCCAACGCTGTATCAAGCGGCGGCCCAATATCAAGCGCCAATCGATCCACAAACGCCGCAAACAGCCGATCAACAAGCCCGCACCCTTGCCTTGGCTGAAGCGGCGGCCGAGTGGCTCAGCGCGCCCAATAGTTTTGGTGGCAACATGGGCGCCACGCCTGATGCCAGCTTGCCGCTTGGGTTGGCGCGCGCGCAATTGCACGAGACCTATATTTTGTCGCAGACCCATGATGGTTTTGTGATCGTCGATCAGCACGCTGCCCATGAGCGTTTGGTTTATGAGCGGATGAAAAAACAAATTGCCGAACAGGGCATCCGGCGACAAATTTTATTGGTGCCGGATATTGTCGAATTACAAACCGATGACGGCGAGACGATTTTGGCGCGGGCCAATGAGCTGGCAGATTTGGGCTTTGTTGTTGAACGCTTTGGCCCCGGCGCCAATGGCCGCATTGCGATTATGGTGCGCGAAGTCCCCGCTATGATGAAAGACGGCGATAGCGCCGCTATGCTGCGCGATATGGCCGAAGAAATGCAGCATTTGGGTCAAGGTCTGGCCTTGAAAGAAAAACTGGAAGAAATCTGCGGCACTTTGGCCTGCCACACTTCGGTGCGCGCTGGTCGCCGATTGAGCGTTGAAGAAATGAATGCGCTCTTGCGCGATATGGAAGCCACGCCGCATGCCGGTCAGTGCAATCATGGCCGGCCGACTTATGTTGAGCTTAAGTTGAACGATATCGAACGCCTGTTTGGGCGCCGCTAGGGCAAGATAAAGGCTCAAACTCAATCGGACATAAAAAAGGGCACCGGCGCTGGCCGATGCCCTTTCTATTTAATTGCGCCTAACTTAGCTACGCGGCACGTCGAGGGTTTTCATCTCACCCGCGCCAGCCTGCGTTAAGTCAGCATATTTTTTGAACTCAAGACGCGCGATGGTGCGGTTGTGCACTTCATCTGGGCCGTCAGCCAAACGCAGGGTACGAATACCTGCATACATTTTAGCTAGACCGAAGTCTGACGTCACACCGCCGCCGCCATGGGCTTGGATGGCATCGTCAATGATTTGCAGAGCAATACGTGGGCCAGCCACTTTGATTTGCGCAATCTCGCTTTTGGCAAATTTATTGCCCACTGTGTCCATCATATAAGCGGCTTTCAGTGTCAGCAGACGGCTCATTTCAATGTTGGTGCGGGCTTCAGCAACGCGTTGCTCCCATACGCTATGGTCGGCAATGCGCTTACCAAAAGCTGTACGGGTAAGAAGGCGTTCGCACATTTTTTCCAAAGCACGCTCAGCGACACCAATAGTGCGCATGCAGTGGTGAATGCGGCCAGGGCCAAGCCGGCCTTGAGCGATTTCGAAGCCACGGCCCTCGCCGAGAAGCAAGTTCTCTGCTGGCACGCGAACATCTTTCAGCACCACTTCGGCGTGACCGTGCGGCGCATCGTCATAACCAAATACTGGCAGCATGCGAACAATTTCAATGCCCGGTGCGTCGAGCGGCACGAGAATTTGAGATTGTTGTTGGTGCAAAGGTGCGTCTGGGTTTGTTTTGCCCATAACAATGGCAATCTTACAACGTGGATCGCCAACGCCTGAAGACCACCATTTACGGCCATTGATGACATAGTCATCACCATCGCGCACGATGCTGGTCTCAATGTTGGTTGCGTCGGAAGAAGCAACAGCCGGCTCGGTCATCAAAAAGGCAGAACGGATTTCGCCAGCAAGCAACGGCTCCATATATTCTTTTTTGTGACGCTCATTACCATAGCGTTCCAGAACTTCCATATTGCCGGTGTCGGGTGCTGAGCAGTTGAAAACTTCAGAGGCAAAACCAACGCGCCCCATCACTTCGCACAGGGTTGCATATTCGACATTTGAAAGGCCGCCACCGCGCTCGCTTTCAGGCAAGAAAAGATTCCATAAACCCTCTTCGCGGGCTTTAATTTTCAACTCTTCCAAAATAGCTGGAACTTGCCACCGATTGGCGCCGAAATCTTCCATTTGCTTGGCATAGGTTGCCTCGTTTGGATAAATATATTTATCCATAAAGCTCTCAAGGCGAGCCAGAAGCTCTTTGGTCTTATCATTATGTTCGAAAATCATGTGTTTCTCCCAACTTACATTCTTCCATAAATTCGAAGGCTATTAAGCACCAACTAATCAGCCTTGGCTAGTATGAATTATGAATTTATCTCGCCATTTCGCCGCACTCGGAAGAAATCGGTGAGCAAGGCTGCGCACTCGCTTTCGCGCAAGCCGCCATATACTTCCGGGCGATGGTGGCAGCTCGGTTGGGCAAATAGCGCCACCCCATGATCGACGGCACCGCCCTTAATATCAGCGGCACCATAATAGACCCGTCGAATGCGGGCTTCGGCAATTGCACCGGCACACATTGGGCACGGCTCAAGCGTCACGTAAAGGTCGCAGTCGGTCAGGCGTTCATTGCTTAGTGCGGCACAAGCCGCCCGAATGACCCGCATTTCAGCATGGGCGGTGGCATCATGGGCTTGCCGCATGGCATTGCCCATTGCCGCCAGCACCGTGCCATCAGCGGCCACTAAAACTGCCCCGACCGGCACTTCGCCCGCCGTCGCCGCTTTTTCGGCCTCGGCAAGTGCCATTTGCATATAATCTTTTTGCTTTGAATGTTTGTCACTCATCGTTCAACACTAGCATGGTGGCATATGCACGTGCTACAGGAGAGCATGACAAAAACACCACCATCTCATTCATCCTCACGCAGAGGCCCGAAAGCGCCAAGCCAGACCAGTCGGCCTGCATCTAAGTCGACATCCAAGCCTGGCCAAAGGCAGGAGGGCACATCTGACTATGCCGGCGAACGAATTGCAAAAGTTTTGGCGCGTGTCGGTGTCGCCTCGCGCCGCGATGCGGAAAAAATGATTACCGATGGTCGCGTCAGCGTTAATGGCCGCAAGCTCAACACGCCCGCTTTTAACGTCACCGACAAAGATCACATTAGTGTCGATGGCAAGCCTATTGGCGAGGCCGATCCGCCGCGCCTATGGCGCTATTATAAAGCGGCGGGTCTGGTAACCACTGAGCGCGACCCAGATGGTCGCCCCACTGTGTTTCAAAAATTACCGGCCGGATTGCCGCGTCTTAACAGCGTTGGCCGTCTTGATATTAACACTGAAGGGCTTTTGCTGTTCACCAATGATGGCGGCTTAAAACGCTATCTTGAATTGCCAAGCACGGGCTGGTTGCGCCGCTATCGGGTGCGCGCCTTTGACGGGCAAAAGGGTAAAGTCGACGATAAGCGTTTGATCAGCCAGTTAGAGGCGCTCAAAGACGGCATTAGTGTTGATGGGGTGAACTATAAATCCATTGATGCCAGTTTGGAGCGTCGGGTTGGCGGCAATGTCTGGATTACTATGTCATTGCGCGAAGGCAAGAACCGCGAGATTAAAAAAGTGCTCGAACATTTGAATCTGAAAGTGAACCGGCTCATTCGCCTGTCGTTCGGGCCATTCCAATTAGGGCAATTGGAAGAGGGTAAGATTGAAGAAGTGCCACGCCGTATTTTGCGCCAACAATTGGGCAAACAGTGGCACGAATTAATTGACGAGGAAGCGCCACCAAGCGGCCGTTCCGAAGCAAAAACAGAGCCGAAAAGACAGCCGCAAACCACGCGACGCCCATCATCACCCGATCGGCCAAGCGGTGGCAAAACATTCAAAGGCACGCCGAGCCATGCGCGTCGTCAGCGGTAGGTTCGGCGGCACGCCGCTTGCTGTCCCTAAAGGGCGCGGTACACGGCCAACTTCCGATCGTACGCGTGAAGCGTTGTTTTCTATTCTGACGTCGCACCCTGACTGCGACTTTGAAAATGCCCGCGTACTCGACCTTTTCGCCGGAACCGGTGCGTTGGGTCTGGAGGCTTTATCGCGCGGCGCTGGCTTTTGCTTATTCGTTGAAACCGAAGTTGCCCCGCGCGGCATTATTCGGGCCAATAGCGAAGCCTGTGGCGCATTGGGATTGTCAAAAATCTATCGCCGCGACGCCACCCGTCTTGGGCCGCGACCAGCCAGCGCTGGCCCGGCTTTTGATATTGTCTTTGCTGATCCGCCCTATGGCAAAAAAATGGCTGAGGCGGCGTTACAGGAATTGCTGAGCGGAGACTGGCTGGCGGCGCAGGCGCTGATTATCGTTGAAGAAGATAAGCGATCGCAATTTGAAGCACCAAAAGGTTTGCGCCAGATCGATCGACGCCAATATGGCGACACAGAGCTTGTTTTTTTGGCGCGAGACCGCTAGCCTAAAACTGTCGCAAACAAAAAAATAAAATGACATGCAATCTGACCATTATTCTTCTCAGCGCCTGATGATGCGCCCTTTTAAACAGACAGATAGTGATGCGCTGACGCTTGGGTTGCAGGAGCCGCTGGTGAGTTGCCAATTAGCCAATGTGCCCGATGACTATCAACCGCAGCACGCCCAGCAATTTATCGCCGCATTTGGCACGCCGGATAGCCAAAACTTTGCTTTGGCTATCTGTTTGACCAAGCGACCACAAATGCTTATTGGCGGTTTTGGGGTGCGTCCCCTGCCGATACAAGCAAGTGATTTTATCTGCCAACGGTTGCATGTAGGTGAGGAAGATAAGCCATTGCTCAGCCTTGGCTATTGGATTGCCCACCCGCATTGGGGACATGGCTATGCCAGCGAAATGCTAAATGTCATGCGCCCTGCCGTGGCTAAAAAATTCAATCGAAGCGTCATTGGCGCCATTGTTTTGCAACATAATATAGCGTCGCTGCGGGTGCTGGCAAAGTCTGGCTTTAGCAATCATGGCATGACACGCCCGAGCGAAAGCAAACAAGCTGGCCAAATGGCTCATGTTTTGGCTTGGCAGTCGCACTATTAACCGGTTAACGGGTTTAAACAGCGCCTGCTTTTTGCGCATAATGCCAACCGACATCGGCCAAAGGCTTGACCCGATCGGCCATAGCGGCGGCATGGGCATTCGATGCGGTGCCATCGCGCACGCGGCCTACAATGCCCTGCAAGATGCCAGCCAAGCGGAACATATTATAGCTGATATAATAGTCCATATTCTCAATGCCATCGCGCTGCGTATGTTGGCAATATAAGCGGGTGTATTCTTCAGCCGTCGGAATGTTCAGTGCTTCGAAATTGGCGCCATTGAGGGTTTGTGTCGAGGCACCATCGGCCGGCATATACCATTGCATCAGGTGATAAGTGAAATCACCCAGCGGGTGGCCCAAAGTCGACAGTTCCCAATCCAAAACGGCGGCCACTTTCGGCTCGGTCGGATGCAAAACCATATTGTCGAGGCGATAATCACCATGCACAATTGAATTGGCGTCATCATGCGGAATATTTTTTGGCAACCATTCAATCAATTTGTTCATCGTGTCGATGTCTTGCGTCTCAGATAGCTGATATTGCTTGGTCCAACGCGAGATTTGCCGCTCGAAATAATTGCCCGGCTTACCAAAGTCACCAAGGCCAATGGCTTCATAATCAGCATTATGCAATTGCGCCAAAGTGGCGATTTTTGCCTCAAAAATTGGGCGGCGCCCCTCTTTGGCAATATCTGGCAGGCATGGGTCCCACAAAATGCGGCCCTCAACCATATCCATGACATAAAAAATTGTGCCAACGACGCTTTCGTCCTCGCACATGCAATATGTGCGCGGCACGGGAAAACCTATTTTGCCCAAAGCGGTGATGACTTTATATTCGCGGTCCACTGCATGAGCCGATGGCAACAGTTTGCCCGGTGGTTTACGACGCATCACATATTTTTTCTTAGGCGTGACGAGCTGATAAGTTGGGTTTGACTGACCGCCCTTGAACTGACGAACCTCTAGCGGCCCCTCGAAACCTTCGACATGCGCTTCGACATATGCCTCAAGCTTTTTTTCGTCAAATTTATGCGAGTCGGCGACGTCTTTTGTGCCGCCAAACTTTTCAATGCCTTCATCTTGCATGGTCGTCTCCCTCTTAACCCTGTTCGCGTTGAATTTCGCGCCAGCCAATATCTTGACGGCAGAATCCCTCAGGCCAGTCAATCTTATTGACGCCAATATAGGCATTGTCGCGCGCTTGCGCCACTGTTTTACCTTTTGCCGTCACATTCAACACCCGCCCGCCAATCGCCGTAATCGTGCCTTCTTCATCGCGCGCAGTGCCCGCGTGAAAGACCATTGTGTCGTCTGTATTGACAGTTTCCAATTGCGAAATCACCGAACCCTTTTCATAGGCTGCGGGATAATTATTGGCCGCCATGACAACCGTCATGGCCACTTCATCACGCCAATTTAATGATACATTGGCCAAAGATCCATTGGCCGCGGCCTGCAGAGCCGGCACTAAATCGCTGTCGAGGCGCTGCATGAGAACCTGACATTCAGGGTCACCAAAGCGGCAATTATACTCGATTAATTTCGGCCCCTGCGGGGTCAGCATCAGGCCGGCAAACAAAACCCCGCGATAAGCGGCGCCGCGAGCGGCCATGGCTTTCATTGTCGGCAGAATAATGTCTTGCATGGTCTGCTCAACCAGGGCTGGCGTCATAATTGAGGCCGGTGAATAAGCACCCATGCCGCCGGTATTGGGGCCGGTGTCGCCATCGCCGACGCGTTTATGGTCTTGCGCTGTGGCCATAGGCAGGGCGTTTTCGCCGTCACAGAGCACGAAAAAACTGGCTTCTTCGCCGGTCAAAAACTCTTCAATGACCAATTCGGCGCCAGCCTGACCAAAGGCGCCGCCAAAAATATCATCAATCGCCTCATGTGCCTGCTGCAAAGTCTCGGCAATAATTACCCCTTTGCCAGCCGCTAACCCGTCGGCTTTGACGACAATCGGCGCGCTTTGCGAGGCAAGATAATCATGCGCCGCTTGCGCATTGTCAAACCGACCATAGGCGGCCGTAGGAATATTGGCTTGGGCACATAAATCTTTCGTATAGCCTTTTGAGCCCTCCAATTGCGCGGCCTCTTTACTGGGGCCAAAAGCAGCAATACCGGCAGCGGTCAGCGTATCTGCGAGACCCGCCACCAAGGGCGCTTCCGGCCCAATGACGACAAGCGCAATATGTTGTTGCTGACAAAAGTCAACGACCGCCTGATGGTCGTCCATATTCAAATCAATATTCTGCGCTACATCGCCAGTGCCGCCATTGCCGGGCGCACAAAATAAATTTGCGAGCATTGGGCTTTGTGCGATTTTCCAGCACAGCGCGTGTTCGCGCCCGCCGCTGCCGAGAACCAGAATGTTGAGTTTGTTTTCTGTCATCAAAATGCCATTATGTTTGTCAGTTTAGTGCGGAATCGCTGGTAGAATCTTGTATCATGTTTTCTAGCACATTTTCTATGCTAGGGGGCAGCGCGTCGACAAATATGAGCGAGATGCAAACAAATTTAGTTGAAGTGAGTGTCAGTGAGCTTTCGGGCGCTATTAAACGGCAAATCGAAGAAAATTTCGATCGCGTTCGTGTGCGCGGTGAGTTGGGGCGTGTGTCGCGGCCCGGTTCTGGGCATTTATATTTTGATTTAAAAGATGACAAAGCGGTTCTGGCGGCGGTTGCGTGGAAAGGCACAGCTCAGAAAATGTCCGTGCAACCCGAGCAGGGGCTGGAGGTCATAGCCACGGGTAAGCTAACAACTTTTCCCGGTCAATCGCGCTATCAATTAATTGTCGACAGCATTGAACCAGCCGGCGAGGGCGCTTTGATGGCCTTGCTGGAGGCGCGCAAAAAACAAATGGCCGCCGAGGGTCTGTTTGACGCTGAAGCCAAGAAACCTCTGCCATTTTTACCCGAGGTCATCGGCGTCGTAACCAGCCCCAGCGGCGCGGTTATTCGCGATATTTTGCATCGTCTCGCTGATCGGTTTCCGCGCCATGTTTTGGTCTGGCCGGTGCGCGTACAAGGCGAAACCTGCGCCGAAGAAGTAGCGCGCGCCATTGCTGGCTTTAATGCCCTGCCGAGTGATGGGCCGGTGCCACGACCCGATGTCATTATTGTCGCGCGCGGTGGCGGCAGTTTGGAAGATTTATGGCCATTCAATGAAGAAATCGTTGTTCGCACTGTGGCGCAATCTGACATTCCGTTGATTTCGGCCATCGGCCATGAAACCGATACAACCTTAATTGATTATGCTGCCGATCAGCGCGCCCCAACGCCTACGGCTGCGGCTGAACTGGCGGTGCCCGTGCGGGCTGATTTAATGGCCAATATGAATGATTTGAAAACCAGAAAAATGCGGGCGCAGAACCGACTTTTTGAACAGGCCGCTAGTAACTTGAACGGTTTGGCGCGCGGTCTGCCCAAGCTCGAAGATATCCTTGCTTTGCCGCGCCAACATTTAGATGGTTTGGGCCAACGCCTTGCATTTGGCTTGCAGGCGAATGTGCAGCACCATCGTTTTGCCAAGGAACGCATTGGTGCGCGCCTAACCCCGCTGGCTTTACGCCAGCGTGCGCAACAAAGCCGCCAGCATGTCTATGATCTGGAGCGGCGCGGGCAGGGGCAAATCAAGGCGTTGCTTGAACGCCAAGCGGTGCGCCTAACGGCGGCGGCGCGCGAGCTTAATTTATTGAGCCATGAATCGATTTTACAGCGCGGTTTTGCGCTGGTTCTGGATGCCGCGGGGGCACCCGTACGCCGCGCCGATGCGGTTCAGGCGGGTGATCTGCTGACCGTGCAATTGGCGCGACAAGAAACCCTGAAAACGCGTGTCGAGGGCGCAAGGCCAGTGACTCCCAACAAGCTAAAGCGCAAAAAATCCACCACTGATGATGGCGAACAAGGTACATTGCTGTAACAGCATGAAGAAGGAATTGAACATGGGCGGCGAAGCAAAAATAAAATATCTCGATGGCGATTTCGATGTCATCTTGCCGGGCAATCACGTGATTTGTGCGGTCACCGGCAAAACCATTCATCTTGAGGACTTGCGCTATTGGAGCGTTGACCGGCAGGAGGCTTATGTTGATGCCGAAGCGTCTGCGCAGGCCGAATTGGCGTCGCGGCAAAAATGAAAACTGGCTTTTCACGATTATTTTTTGCCTTCTTCCCAATGGCGGCAATGTTCGCATCGGCCGCTATGGCCGCCTCGACTGTCGACTTACCCAAATCATTTGTTGAGCACCATCGCGGGCAATTTACCCAAGGCGGTCTGATTGTCATGCAGCTGCGACCGCATACGAAGGTTTTTCTTAATGGCGCGCCGATTGATGTTTTGGATAATCAGGCGGTTATCGGATTTGGTCGCGACGCGCCTTTGCAGCAGCAATTGAAATTTGTTGATGCAGCGGCAAAGACCCAAACCGCAGAGCTTGAGGTTAATTTGCGCCCGCGCGACTACAAGATTCAACGGATTGAAGGCCTGCCGCAAAAAATGGTTACGCCCCCGGCAGAGGCACTCGAAAAAATTCGTCGCCAAGGCAAAATAAAACGTGCCGCCCGGGCTGAATCGGTGCGCCAAACTTGGTTTGCCGAGCCGTTTGTTTGGCCGGTAGAAGGTCGAATTTCCGGTGTCTATGGCAGCCAGCGGTTTTACAATGGCGAACCACGGCGACCACATTTTGGTATCGATATTGCCGCGCCTCGTAAAACCCCTGTGCGGGCGCCGGCCAGCGGGCGCGTCAGCCTCGCTGAGACCGATATGTATTTTGAGGGTGGGTTGATTTTCATTGATCACGGATTATCCGTGACCTCCGTGTTTATGCATTTGGATAGCATTCATGTGGCGGTTGGCGACGTTGTGCAACAGGGCGATGTGATTGGCCGCGTCGGTTCCACCGGACGCTCAACCGGCCCGCATCTTGATTGGCGTATGTATTGGCAGCAGCAACGCGTTGATCCGGCGCTTTTGGTGCCGCCGATGAAGGCCAAAGCGAGCACTGCCAGCTCAGGCAAAAAGCCTTAGTAAGATTTATAGCTCTGGTTGGCTTGTCGCGCGTCAATCGTTTTGTCGATGAGCGCGGTTAATTTATCGGCCTCATCAATCTCGACGTTGATTTTCAATACATGGCTTTGCTCGGCCAAGGTCTTGAGTGCAGAACCTTCGGTTGCGTATTTCAGGCGTGCCATATCTTTCTCTGTGGTGATGAAAATCTGAGCCTGTCGCAGTAAGTCAACCGCATCGGCCTCGGTGTAATGATGATGATCAGCAAAAGCACGGTGTCCAGCCAGCGCCACATCACAAGCCGCCAAACTAACCAGAAATTTTTCTGGTTTAGCAATGCCGCAATAGGCAAAAGGTTTTTCTTGCGACGACAAGGCTGGCAGTGTGGCCAATGTGCGGCCATAAAACACCGCCACATCATGCGCTTGGCAAGCGGGCAGCAGATCAGCAAAACTGTCATGTGTGGCTGCACCCATCACCAATAGGGCATCGGCTTTTGCAAGGGCAATTGGTAGCGCTTGGCGCAGTGGCCCGGCTGGCAGTAATTGTCCATTGCCAATGCCGCTGGCGCCATCAATGACCACGAGGTTAAAATGATGCGCCATAGATGGATTTTGAAAACCATCGTCTTTCAAAGCAATATGGGCGCCATCAGCGACCGCTGCGCGCAGGCTGGCAAAGCGGTCGGGGCAGATATAGACTGGCCAATCGGCGGCCAGCATCAATGGTTCATCTCCGACTTCTTTCGCACTATGGCAATGGCTGTCGACGCGCACGGCCGATGATTTGTCGGATAATGTGCCGCCATAGCCGCGCGACAAGATTGCTGGCTGGCGTCCAGAGGCAGAAAAATGCCCAGCAAGAAATCGTACCACTGGTGTTTTGCCGGCACCACCGGCGGTCAAATTGCCGACGCAAATGACCGGCTTGCCCGGGTGCTGCGGTTTGACGAAAAAGCGGTTGCTAGCCTCTAATAGGTGATAAGCCCAAGACACCGGACGCAAGCCCAAGCTCAGTGGGTGAGTGGCATTGTTCCAATATTTTGGCTCAGCCATGCACGCCCCCGCAATAGGGTTGCAAGGCCTTTAGCACTTGGCGCCGCGCACCAATTTGGGTTTCAACAAAAGCCAAAGCTTGTTCGCTCAAGATTTTTTGCTGGCTCGGTTCTTGCAATAATTCATAGAGCTGGCTCGATAAAGCGGCGCTATCTTTAATCTTCAACGCCCCTTGCATATTGTGCAGGTCAGTAAAAATTTCAGTGAAATTATGCGTATGAGGCCCATGCAAAATCGCACAGTCCAAGGCGGCGGCCTCAATTGGGTTCTGCCCGCCATGCGGCACTAATGTGCCGCCAATAAAAACGATATTTGTCGCGTGATAAAACAGTCCCAATTCGCCCATTGTGTCGGCCAAGTAAATTTGCGTTTGCGCACGCGGCTGTTGACCATGACTGCGTTGCGCAAGATGTGAGGCATCGGGCAGGCGGCGGATTAATTGCGCCGCAATAGCGTCACCGCGATTGGCATGCCGCGGCACAATGATGGTCATAAGGTCGGGAAAATCTGTTTGTACGCGCTTGTGCACGTCAAGCATGACGGACTCCTCGCCATCATGCGTGCTGGCCGCCAGCCAAACGGGGCGTCCTACGAAGCTTTGCATGAGGGTCGAGAGGGCGGTTTCATCGGCTCCCAATGGCGGGGTGTCGAGTTTCAGATTGCCAAAAACCTCAACCGCTTCGGCCCCTAAAGCACGCAAACGTTTGGCGGTGGTTTGATCTTGCGCCATGACGAAAGAAAAACATGACAATAGCTTGCGCGCAACCGGAGCGATTTTTTGCCAACGGGCAAAAGAACGATCTGACAATCGGCCATTAATCATCACCAAAGGAATGTCTCGCTCGGCACAGGCCAGCACCATATTCGGCCAAATTTCGCTCTCGACCCAGCCAGCCATATCGGGGCGCCAATGATCCAAAAACTTCGCCGCCCATGCCCGCCGATCGAGCGGTGCGAATTGATGGATGAGCTTGGGCGTTTGGCTGTTTTGCGCCATCGCGACGCGTTCGGCCGAAGTTGTTGTGCCTGTGGTTAGTAGGATGTTTATGTCGGTATCGGCAGCGAATATATCGGCAATTAGCGGCAGAATGGAATTGGTTTCGCCGACGCTGGCGGCGTGGAACCAAATTAAGCGACCTTTCGGGCGGGTGGCTTGTGTCACCCCACGTCGTTCAGCTAAGCGGGCCGAATTTTCGCGTCGGCGTCGTGCCCTTGCCGCCAAGCTGAGCAGAAGAAAAGGGCCGGCGATAAAAGCTATAAATCGGTATAGCCGCAAGGCCCACATTAGGCGTCCCCATCGGCAAATTGTTTTTTATGAAGCTCGGCATAAACGCCGTCTTGAGCCAGTAATTGTTTATGGGTTCCTGACTCACATACCTGACCGTCACGCATGACGTAAATATTATCGGCGTGCATAATGGTCGACAATCGGTGGGCGATAACCAAAGAGGTGCGCCCTTTCATCAACTCTGACAGTGCCTGTTGAACCTGTTGTTCCGAGGCTGTATCGAGTGCCGAGGTGGCCTCATCGAGCAGCAGAATGGGAGCGTTTTTCAGCATGGCGCGGGCAATGGCGACGCGCTGTTTCTGGCCACCAGATAAGCGAGCACCACCTTCGCCAACGCTGGTTTCATAGCCGTCGGGCATTTCCATAATAAAGTCATGCGCTGCTGCTTGACGCGCGGCGGCCTCAATTTTCGCCATGTCAAAAGTCTCTTGCCCATAGGCAATATTATTGGCGATGGTATCGTCGAATAAAAACGGGTCTTGCGTGACCAAAGCACTGGCGGCGCGCAAAGACAGCAAAGAAACGTCGCGCACGTCTTGTCCGTCAATTTCAATTTTGCCTTCATCTGTATCGAAAAACCGTAACACAAGATTGAGTAAGGTGGATTTGCCTGAGCCAGAGGCGCCGACCAAAGCAACAGTTTGGCCTGCTGGCACCTCGATTGAGACGTCATACAAAGCGGGTGTGACGCGGCTGGCATATTTGAAAGTGACGGCGTCGAATTTCAAGGCGCCTTGGGTCACGGTTAAGGTCTGGGCATCGGGCTTGTCGAGAATATGGTCTTCCTGGTCGAGGATAGAAAAAACCCGCTCACCGGCCGAGACGCCTTCTTGCAAAACGGTTTGCATATTGGCAACCGAGCGCAGCGGTTGATAGACGGCCAATAAAGCGGTGATAAAGCCCATGAACTCACCGGCCGATAAATTGCCCTGCATGGATTGATAGCCGCCAAAGAAAATAACCGCTCCAACGGCCACGCCAGCTAAAGCTTCAATTGCTGGACTGGCAGCTGCACGGGCGCGTAGAGCAGTCATGGTGAATTGCAACACACGATCGACGACCGAACTTGCCCGCTCAATTTGATCATCTTCTTGGCCATAGGCCTTAACAATGCGCAGGCCGCCCAAGGTTTCGGCAATCAGCGTTGACAGGCCGCCAGTTTCTTCCAAGCCCTGGCGCGAAGCTTTGCGGGTGACCCGACCGAGGCGGCGCATGGACACAACACCCATGGGCACAACGATTACTGTATAAATCATCGCCAAGTGCCAATTAATGGTGAACATGAAACCAATAAGGGCAAAAATCGTCAGCAAATGACGCGCCAGAGCGACAATTATCGTGCTGACAGTGTCGCGCAGGCGGGTCGCATCATTCATAAAAATCGAAATATATTCGCCAGTATGCTGGCTACCGACATAAGCTAAATCGCCACGCACCAAACGGGCGAACAAGTCGCGTTGCAAATTGGCCGTGCTGCGCTGGCCAACATAGCTCATAATAATATTTGATCCATAAGTCGCCAAACCCTTAATAATCGACACAATGATGACGCCGGCAGGAATCAAAACCAACATGTTTTCATCGCGTTCGGTGAAGACTTTGTCGATGGCTTGCTGAATAAACCATGGCAGGGCGCCGGTTGTGGCTGCGACAATAATATTGGCGAAAATGGAAATGCCAAGCAGCCAAAGATAAGGCCGCAAATAGCTTCGCAACATCCGTTCAATCAGCCCATAAGAACGTGACTTGCGCTGGTAATAGCGCGCTTTCACATCATGACGCTGGTTGTGCGTCGCCAATGCTGATGTTGGTTGGGTGTCCTGGCTCACAATACTCACTTCCAATTTGTCATTCGCTTTTAACACAAATGTGGCCTAACTGCGGGTTTTATATGAGCTTAGAGACCCGCTAATGTCATATTTTCGACCAAAACCGTCGGCGCATTAACGCCGCGCCGGAATGTCAAATCATCGGCCGGTGTCATCTGCATGAACATATCGCGCAAATTACCGGCAATGGTCATCTCGCTGACGGGAAACGATATTTCGCCATTCTCAATCCAAAAGCCAGAGGCGCCGCGACTATAATCGCCGGTCACGCCATTGACCCCCATGCCGATTAGCTCGGTCGCATAAAAGCCAGTGCCAATATCTTTCAACATATCGGCCACACTGCGCGCGCCAGCAGCCATGTATAAATTAGTCGGTGATGGCGACGGCGGGCCGCCGGTGCCCCGTCCAGCGCGTCCATTAGATTGTAAATTCAATTGCCGAGCCGTGCCGCTGTCGAGAAACCAGCCGGTCAAAACGCCGTTTTCTATCGGGGTTAATTTTTCTGGTGCCACACCCTCGCCGTCAAAAGAGGTCGAACGCAAGCCGCGTTGAATATGTGGGTCGTCGATTACTTGAATGGTTTCGGCCATAATCTGCTTGCCCATATCATCGCGCAAAAACGATGTGCCGCGGGCAATTGAAGTGCCTGAAATGGCACCCGCCAAATGCCCTAATAGCGAGGCGGAAATACGCTGATCAAACACCACATGGGTTTTGGTGCTTTTCATTTTGCGTGGATTAAGCCGCGCTAAAGTGCGTTCAGCAGTGCGCTTGCCAATGTCTTGCGGCGAGTCCAAATCAGCCATAAAGCGGGTTGAGTGGCTGGCATAATCGCCCTCCATGGCATCGCCAGTGCCGCCAATGGCTGAGCAACTCATAGAAAAGCTCGTGCTCGTATAACTGCCGGCAAACCCGTGGCTAGTGGCCAGCGCTGTTGTGCCACGTCCCCAGCTTGCGCCGGCGCCTTCAGAATTGGTAATGCCCGCATGGCTGCGCGCTTCGGCTTCGCAGGCCAGAGCCATATCGCGTAATTCGTCGGCGCTCGGCTCATAACTGTCAGCCAGATCGAGGTCGGGCCAGCTGTCGGCCAAAAGCTCTTGCGGTGCAAAGCCACAAAAACGATCGGCCGGTGTGGCGCTGGCCATATCGACAGCTCGTTGGGCTAATTGTTGTAAGGCATCATCGTCAATCGCTGTCCCCGACACAAAGGCTTGTTGCTGGCCAATCATCGCCCGCAGACCAAGATCTCGGCTTTCCGCACGTTCACTATCTTCTAAATGGCCATTGCGGGCAGATATGGATAGTGAGGCACTATCGCTGACCAGCGCGTCGGCTGCATCCGCGCCGCATTTGAGCGTCATATCAATTATTTTTTGAGCAAGCTCAAGATTGGCGTCTGACATAAATCATTCCCGTCACAAATTTGGTTACAAGTCGGTTAAGCGGTCGGCGGCTCGGCGAAGCCTTCAGTAAAATTGCCGCTCACGCGACGGCGGCCATCATGGACAATTTTGCCCGGCCGGTCTTGGTCGTCAGATTTGGAACAGGCTTTACGTAAAACAGTGAGATAATTTGGCGCAATTTCCATTTTATCGCCATAGCCGGCCGCCAGCAAAGCCTTGTGCATGGCCCGCAATCGATAGCAAGGCACATGCATAAGTAAGTGGTGTTCGACGTGATAATTGACCCAATAGGGGGCTAGAAAAAGCCGCGCCAACGGAGAAGCTAGTGTGGTGCGGGCATTGCGATAGGGGTCGTAATTATCACGCACAACCGCATGTTCAGCAATGTTACGCAAACGGGTAATGGCCATGTGATAGGTGATCAATGGCAAGACCCAAAACATCAGGTAAAAGCTCCAGTGAAACAGGCTTGCGAGCAGGGTTAAAATCACCACATTAGCGACCACAGAAGGGCCTAGTTTTTGCCAAAAATGCTTCAGGCGACCCATTAATGGCGCGTCAGATGGGCCAAAGGCTGAAATGATTTGCGCTTTGCGCTGCTGGTAGCCGGTTTGTCCAGTCAAATCACGAACCATCTTGCGACGCAGGCTTTTGCCGGTGATGGGAAAGGGAGCGGAAAGAATAAGGTCGGGGTCGTCGGCTTGTTGGGTGCGCGCGTGATGCTGCAAATGATACCGCCGATAAGCATCGGTGCGCGCCATTTGCGGCCAGGCGCAGAAAATATCCGACATAATTAAATTGAACTTATTGGTTTTGAATAATGCATTATGCGCCGCATCATGCATGAGAATCGCCAAGCCCAATTGCCGGGCGCCAATTATCATTACCGCGAGAATAAAAGTCAGCGGATTTGGAAACGCGGCAAAAAGTGCCATGGCAGCAAAGATCAACCCCCAAGCATGAAAAATCAGGCCGAAGGCAATCCAGTCGGAACGCGATTGGATATGCTTAAGAACGTCAGGGCTCACGAGAGAACGCGCCGGCACACGTTGTGCGGAAGGGTTGGTTCGTTGCTTTGTCATGTCACGAATATAGGTGCTTTTAAGCCGCCGTGCACCCCTTTTGCAAAAATTAAAAAGTACCCAATAAAATGCTGGCGCTGACAATAATGCCGGTGTCGCGATTGCTGCGAAACAGGCGCAAGCAAATATCCGGTCGGTCAATGTTGAGCTGGTGGAGCTGCATCGCCAAATGCCAAGCGGTGACGACCATGCCAATGTAAAATAAGTAGCTCAACTGGCCAAAAAACCCGGCCAGCGATAGCAGAGCCAACATGGCTAAATAGAAACCGCTGATAGCTAATTTGGAATATTTGCCAAGCCGCAGAGCCGAGCTTTTGACGCCAACCAAAGCGTCGTCCTCTCGGTCTTGGTGGGCATATATTGTGTCATAGCCCAGTGTCCAAAAAATACCGGCTCCATAAAGCGCCACCGCGGCGGGCAACAGGCCGCCTGCTAGGGCGCTATAGCCCATTAACGCGCCCCAATTAAAGGTCAGGCCAAGAAAAAATTGCGGCCACCATGTTACCCGTTTCATATATGGATAGCTGGCCACCAAAACCAGAGACGCCACGCCGAGCCAAATGGTGTAAAGGTTGAATTGTAGCAAAATCAGCAGGCCGAGCAGGCTTTGAAAAACCATAAACGCCCAGGCCTGTTTCAGGCTCACTTGTCCGGATGGCAATGGCCGATTGGCCGTGCGCGCGACTTTGGCGTCAATCTCATGATCGGCAATATCGTTCAATGTGCAGCCGGCGCCGCGCATAATCAGCGCTCCCAGCGCGAACAAAACAATGTATGAAGCCGGCGGATAGCTGTGCAAATCGGCACTGGCCATCGATAGGCCCCAGAAGCATGGCAGGAATAAAAGCCAAGTGCCAATCGGCCTGTCGAGTCTTGCCAGTCGGGCATAAGGTAACCAAGATGCCGGCAAAATGCGCATCACGCCGGCGTCGATTTGGGCATCCGAAATGGCTTGCGGGTTTTGATTTTTTCCCTCGCCATGTGGTTCAGGCATTTGCATTCCTCTAAACTTGTGGCACAACCAAGTAAGTGTTCAGAGGTAGTCATGCCACGACCAAATCAATCCGTCCAGCGGCTCTATTGCGAAGCCGAGCTAACCGAGCAAGCGGTTATCAGCTTAGGCGATAACCAAGCGCATTATTTGCGTTCAGTGGTGCGCATGGCTATTGGCGACGCGGTTCTTGTTTTCAATGGCCGCGATGGCGAATGGCTGGCGGAAATCACCGAATTGGGCAAAAAACGTGCCGCATTGGTTTTGCAAACCCAAACCCGCCAACAAGATGAGGCAAACGATATTATGCTTTTGCTGGCACCGATTAAACGCGATCGGTTGGATTATTTGGCGCAAAAAGCCACTGAAATGGGCGCCAGCCATTTGCTGCCCGTGGTCACCAAACGAACGCAAAATAGCAAACTGAATATTGAGCGTTTGCAAGCCAATGCCATTGAGGCGGCTGAGCAATGCAATTTATTGCACGTGCCAAAGGTTGAGGCGCCGAGCCGTCTTGACCATGTGTTGGCTGACTGGCCGGCTGACCGGTGCATTATTTTTTGCGACGAACACGCTGACCTTGAGCAAGGCCTAAGCGATCTTCAGCACTTAAAGGGTCAGAAAATCGCGATTTTAATCGGCCCTGAGGGCGGCTTTGATGAAGAAGAGCGGGCTGTGTTACTGGCGCGCAAAGATACTTTGGCGATAAGTTTGGGCCCACGTATTTTGCGCGCCGATACAGCTCTTGTGGCCGCCTTGGCCTTGGTGCAGAGCCAAATTGGCGATTGGCGTCAGGGCTGACCTAACTTTTCACAGCAGCGTGAGAATTGTTGAAGAGGCGCACGAATATGTCTACAAATAGCTCAGAACACGCCTGATTCTGCGTGTAGGAGAAACACCATGTCCGACACGCCAGACTCCCCTGAACATTTCGACTCGCCGACGCATCTAAAGACTTGGATGGAAGCTGGTAGTAAGCCTATTGAACAATGGCGCATTGGCACTGAGCATGAAAAATTTGGTTTTCACGCCAAAGATCTCACGCCGCTCAGCTATGACGGGCCGGATGGTATTCGAGCCATGCTTGAGGGACTCATGGCGTTTGGTTGGGAAGGGCACTATGAGGGCGATAATGTTGTTGCTTTGACTCGGCCTGATGCCGATGGTGGTGGCTCGGTGACACTAGAGCCGGGCGGGCAATTGGAATTATCCGGCGCGCCGTTAGAAAATATTCACCAGACCTGTGGCGAAATCAGCACCCATTTACATCAAGTCGGCAGCGTTGCCAAAGAATTGGGACAGTCCTATTTGGGCGCTGGCTTCTCCCCCCTTTGGGGACTGAAAGAAGCCCCGCAAATGCCCAAGGGGCGCTATTTGCTGATGAATGATTATATGCCAACGCGTGGCGCGCGCGGGCTGGAAATGATGTATTTATCGGCCACAGTGCAGGTTAATTTGGACTTCGGCTCTGAGGCCGATATGGTTGAAAAACTGAGAATTTCATTAGCCCTGCAACCACTGGCGACGGCTTTATTTGCCAATTCGCCGTTCAAGGATGGCAAGCCCTCAGGCAATGTTTCGGAACGCTCTAAAGTGTGGCTGGAGACCGATAATCAGCGCACGGGCATGTTGCCATGGGTGTTCGAAGAAGGTTTCGGCTTCGAACAGTATGTCGATTATGCGCTTGATGTACCGATGTATTTCGTCGTGCGTAATGGCGCCTATATCAACGCTTTGGGAATGAGCTTCCGCGATTTTATGGATGGTAAATTGCCAGCTTTGCCGGGTGAGAAGCCAACAAAAGTTGATTGGGAAAACCACCTCACCACTTTATTCCCAGAAGCTCGGGTGAAGCGCTTTATTGAAATGCGCGGCGCCGATAGTGGGCCAACGCAATCTTTGTGTGCGCTCTCAGCTTTCTGGGTTGGCTTGCTTTATGATGCAGACACACAGAAACAAGCGGCGGCTATGGTTGCCGATTGGACAGCCGATGAACGCATGGCCCTGCGGCTTGGCGCACCGGTCACCGGTCTGGCGACGCCGTTTCGCGGTGGCACATTACTAGATGTTGCCCGCGAGGTAATGGTGTTGTCAGAACAAGGCCTGCGGGCACGCGGGCGCTCAGATGGGTCGGGCGGGGATGAAACGCAATTTTTAGCTTATTTACAGGCAGTTGTTGCTGATGGGCGCTCGCCGGCTATGGCTCTGCTGGATAAGTATCATGGCCCGTGGGGCGGAGACGTGCGTCCGATTTTCCAAGAAATGAAATTCTAACGGGCGCTTAGCCGGTGCCGCCGACAGTGATGCCATCAAGCCGCAAGCTTGGTTGACCAACACCCACCGGCACGCCTTGACCGGCTTTACCGCAAGTGCCAATGCCCTCGTCGAGCTGCATGTCATTGCCAATCATTGAAATCCGCTGCATGGACTCTGGGCCAGTGCCAATCAATGTCGCGCCTTTGAGGGGGGCGCCAAGTTTACCATTTTTAATCTCATAGGCTTCTGTGCAGGAGAAGACGAATTTGCCGGAGGTGATGTCGACCTGCCCGCCACCAAAGGATGTGGCGTAAATACCGTCTTTGACACTGGCCAGAATTTCTTCCGGCTCCTTATCGCCGCCAAGCATATAGGTGTTGGTCATACGCGGCATGGGCTGGCAGGCAAAGCTCTCGCGCCGACCATTACCCGTGGCAGCCATGCCCATCAACCGAGCATTCATCCGGTCTTGCATATAGCCTTTCAAAATACCGTCTTCGATAAGCACGGTCTTTTGCGTTGGCGTGCCTTCGTCGTCAATGGTCAGTGAACCGCGACGGTCAGGCAAAGTGCCATCATCAATAACCGTCACCCCCGGAGAGGCCACGCGCTCGCCAATGCGATCGGAAAAGGCAGATGTTTTTTTGCGATTGAAATCGCCTTCCAAACCATGGCCAACCGCTTCATGCAGCAAAATACCCGGCCAACCCGGGCCAAGCACGACCGCCATTTCGCCGGCTGGGGCAGGAATTGATTCCAAATTGGTCAGCGCTTGGCGCAGGGCGTCATGCACTTGCCCTTGCCAATTTTCAGGCGCTAGCCATTGCGCATAATTGGCTCGTCCACCGCGCCCACTATGTCCAGTTTCTTGGCGATCGCCCTCGCCAACAACCACCGACACATCAAGCCGCACCAGCGGCCTTACATCGAACAAAGGCCCGGTATCGGGGCGAATAATACTCACCGCTTGCCATTCACCGGCCAAGGAGACCGAGACTTGGCGGACACGATTGTCCTTCGACCGCGCATAGGCGTTAATTTCTTCCAATAATTTGACCTTATCGGTGAAAGCAGCGCCATCAAGCGGGTTTTCCGCCATATATAAAGCCGCTCCAGGGGCGATTGGTGCCTCGGCCCATTGTCCCGCATGACCAGAAAGAACTGGCGACAGGCTTTCTGAGGCGCGCTTTAAGGCTGCCATGCTCAAATCCGTCGCATGCGCATAGCCAACGGTCTCGCCGCTGACGGCCCGCAGACCAAAGCCTTGCGCCGTATCAAAACTGGCTGATTTCAGGCGATTGTCATCAAATGAGAACCCTTCTGACAGCGTATATTCGAGAAACAATTCGCCATCATCTGCCCCGGCCAAGGCTTGCTCGGTAAAGCGGTGGGTTTGCTCAAGGTCGAGGTCTGATTTGGCAAAAAATAGCTCGCGTGGATTATGCGTCAAAATAGGCTCCTGTGAATGCACGTTATCGCGCAGGCTTCTAATATGTCTGCGCCACGCCGCTGAGGCAAGGGGGCAGTGCAGAAAACCCAATTGGCATGATTGATTTCCTGTGGTCATAAGGTCGCATGTGTTGCGCAGACCGTGCTTTTTTGCTGTTTTACCTATATAAAATGGTGACGGAGAAAAAGAATCTCCGAAAGATTTCGTGGGGAATAACAAATGAATCTTTTAAAAACGCAATTGCACCGCATGGTTGCGGCCTTTATGGCCTTAATTGGATCGACGGTCTTGGCATCTGCCAACAAACCAGAGCCTTGGCAAATGACTTTTCAAGAAGCCGCCACAGATAATATGACGACGATCACGGACTTCAATAATTTCCTATTGATTCTGATGACCATCATCACAGTATTTGTGCTCGCTTTGTTGCTTTATGTCATGCTGCGGTTCAACGCTAAAGCCAACCCAACGCCGTCAAAGACAAGCCACAACACGCTTATCGAGGTTTTGTGGACGGTTCTGCCGATTGTGATTTTGGTTGTTATTGCGGTTCCTTCTTTCCGCTTGTTGTATTTCCAACGGGTTATTCCAGAAGTTGAAATGACGGTGAAGGCTGTCGGCTATCAATGGTACTGGGGCTATGAATATCCAGACCATGGCGATTTCGCTTTTGATTCGTTAATGCTCGATGACGACGAGCGGGGCGACCAGCCGCGCCTATTGGCGACAGATACCGCCATGGTGGTGCCGGTAGACACAACCATTCGTGTGGTGGTAACCGGTGCTGATGTGCTGCACAGTTTTGCGATGCCAGCCTTTGGTCTGAAAATCGACGCGATCCCCGGTCGATTGAATGAGACATGGTTCAAAGCCAATAAAACCGGCACTTTTTATGGTCAGTGTTCGGAATTGTGCGGCATTCGCCACGCATTCATGCCGATCCGTATTGAGGTCGTCGAAAAAGAAGCATTCGCATCTTGGGTGGAAAAAGCGCAAGAGGAATATGCAGAAATTGATTCAAGTAATGGCCAGTTTGCTGGCTTACAAAACCTGACAACTCCACGTCAGTAGGGAGCGCGAAGACAATGGCAAATGATGTAACAGCTCACGACGGACACGAAGATCATCCAACTGGATGGCGTCGCTACGTCTATTCAACGAACCACAAAGACATTGGCACCATGTATCTTTTGTTTGCGATTTTCGCAGGCATTATCGGTGGCGCTATGTCAGTTGTAATGCGCATGGAATTGCAAGCGCCAGGCGATGGCATTTTGGGTGGTGATTACCATCTGTATAATGTGCTGGTCACCGGTCATGGCCTGATCATGATTTTCTTCATGGTGATGCCAGCGATGATTGGTGGTTTTGGTAACTGGTTTGTGCCACTGATGATTGGCGCGCCGGATATGGCTTTCCCGCGAATGAATAATATCTCTTTCTGGCTGTTGCCAGCTTCGTTCATTTTGCTGGTCATGTCGATTTTTGCCGAAGGGCCTCCGGGCAATAATGGTGTTGGCGGCGGTTGGACAATTTATCCGCCTCTATCGACATCTGGTCAGCCTGGCCCAGCTATGGATTACGCCATTTTGTCGCTCCACGTTGCGGGTATTTCATCAATTTTGGGTGCGATTAACTTCATCACCACCATTTTCAACATGCGCGCGCCGGGTATGACCCTGCACAAAATGCCCCTGTTCGTATGGTCGGTTTTGGTCACCGTTTTCTTGCTGCTGCTGTCGCTGCCCGTTTTGGCAGGCGCCATCACCATGTTGTTGACTGACCGTAATTTCGGTACGACCTTCTTTGATCCAGCCGGTGGCGGTGATCCGATCTTGTACCAGCACTTGTTCTGGTTCTTCGGTCACCCTGAAGTTTACATTCTTATTCTTCCAGGTTTCGGCATTATCAGCCACGTTGTTTCAACCTTCTCGAAAAAACCAATCTTTGGTTATCTCGGCATGGCCTATGCCATGGTCGCCATCGGCGGCGTTGGTTTCGTCGTCTGGGCCCACCACATGTATACAGTGGGCTTGAGCGTTGACACACAAGCTTATTTTGTGGCGGCAACAATGGTTATTGCGGTGCCAACTGGGGTGAAGATTTTCTCATGGATTGCCACAATGTGGGGCGGTTCGATTGAGTTCAAAACGCCAATGCTTTGGGCCTTGGGTTTCATTTTCCTGTTCACCCTTGGTGGTGTCACGGGCGTGATGCTGGCCAATGCGGGTGTGGATCGCTCTTATCACGATACATATTTCGTGGTGGCGCATTTCCATTACGTGCTGTCACTGGGTGCCGTATTCGCGATTTTCGCAGGCTGGTATTACTGGTTTGGCAAAATGTTCGGTTACACATATTCCGAATTTATTGGCAAACTGCATTTCTGGGTCACCTTCATCGGTGTGAACATGATCTTCTTCCCGCAGCATTTCCTCGGCCTCGCCGGTATGCCGCGTCGCTATGCTGATTATCCAGATGCCTATTCAGATTGGAACTATTGGTCATCAATCGGCAGCTACGTATCTGCCTTTGGTGTGCTGATTTTCTTGGTCGGTGTCGTCCATGCGGTGCTGCGCCGTGAACCAGCTGGTGATAACCAGTGGGGCGAAGGTGCCACAACATTGGAGTGGACATTGAGTTCACCTCCACCATTCCACCAATTCAGCGACTTGCCGAAAATTAAATAGGCAGTTGGAGGGGCAGTATGTCTCAAGTTAAAAACGAGACTTTGAATCAGGCTCAAGAACCAGCATCTTTGGATGCTGGTTCGGCAGCTGATTATATTGCTCTGATGAAACCACGTGTCATGTCTTTGGTGGTGTTCACTGGCCTGATTGGCATGGTGATGGCACCAGGGACAATGCACCCGGTTATGGTGATTTCAGCGATTGTACTGATCGCTGTCGGGGCGGGTGCCTCGGCGGCTTTGAACATGTGGTATGACGCGGATATTGACGCCGTGATGAGCCGCACACTTGACCGACCAGTGCCGTCAGGACGGGTCGATGGGGATGCCGCCTTGTCGTTTGGCTTGTGGATGTCCGGTTTGTCAGTGCTGAGCATGGCGGTGCTCATCAATTATTTGAGCGCCGCGCTTTTGGCCTTCACGATTTTCTTTTATGCGGTGGTTTACACCATGTATTTGAAACGCCGAACGGCGCAAAATATCGTCATTGGTGGCGCCGCTGGGGCTTTGCCTCCGGTGATTGGCTGGGCCGCTGCCAGCAATAGCGTGAGCTTGGAGCCACTGATTTTCTTCGCCATTATCTTCATTTGGACACCGCCGCATTTTTGGGCTTTGGCCTTGGTGAAAAACGAGGATTACAAGACCGCCAATGTGCCGATGTTGCCGGTTACGGCTGGCACGGCGGCAACCTTGAACCAAATTGTTGCCTATTCCGTCGTTCTCATTGGCGTTGTCATGCTGCCTTATATTATGGGTTTTTCTGGCATGCTGTATGCGGCTGGGGCGGCAATATTAAACCTTATTTTCATCTCTCTGGCGGTGCTTTTACGCTTTGCCAATGAGACACAACGCAATCGGTTGGCGACGATGTTATTCGCCTATTCGATTTTCTATCTATTTTTAATCTTCACCTTGCTTCTGGCAGATCGGTTGGTGGCCTAATGAGTGATACTGAACAAAAAGACGCGAATGGGTGGACGCCCACATTGTTGAAACAACGTCGTCGTCGCGCCGCCATTATGGGCATCGCGCTGGCGATTATGGTCACCATGTTTTTTCTGGTTACTGTGGTGCGTTTGAGCGCCAATATTGCTGGGTCTGGTCAATAGGAAACCCGCATGAGTCAGAATTCGCCCATTGATCAACAAACACAAGAGCGTCGCAACCAAAAGGTTGCAAGTGGCGCGGCCTTGATGGCGGTCATGATGATTGGTGCCGCCTATGCGGCGGTGCCACTATATGATTTATTTTGTCGCGTCACCGGCTTTGGTGGCACCACACAAGTCGCCAGTGCTGCTCCCGGGGCAACCTCTGAGCGCTTGGTCACTATTCGATTTGACGCGAGCCTAAATCGCAATATGCCATGGGCTTTTGATGCCCCAGAAGCGCCAATGACGGTCAAGGTTGGCGAGTCCAATTTGGCGTTTTATCGGGCCAGTAATTTGACCAATGAAACCATCACCGGCACGGCTACATATAATGTGGCGCCGGAAAAAGCCGGGATTTATTTTTCAAAGATTGATTGCTTCTGTTTCACCGAACAAGTGCTCGAGCCAGGGCAGAGCATTGATATGCCGGTCAGCTTTTTTGTTGATCCGGAAATTTTAACTGACAAAGAAATGGATGATGTCAAAACCATCACTTTGTCGTATACATTCTTTAAGGCGCAACAACAAACAAGCGTCAAATTAACGTCTCCGAAGGGGTAAATATCATGGCCGACAGTCACGCTAAAAATCACGATTACCATTTGGTGGATCCAAGTCCTTGGCCGGTTGTTTCGTCGATTAGTGTTTTCATTCTTGCTGTTGGCGCCGTGCAATATATGCATGACTCGACCCCGTGGATCATGTTGGTCGGCCTAGCAGGTGTGCTTTATTCCATGGTTGTTTGGTGGCGCGATGTTTTGCGCGAAGCCAACCAAGGTGACCATACGCCGGTTGTGCAATTGCACCATCGCTACGGCATGATTTTATTTATTGCCTCGGAAGTGATGTTCTTCGTCGCTTGGTTCTGGGCCTATTTTGATGTCAGCCTGTTTCCAGGTGAGGCGATTCAAGAATCGCGAGCTGCCTTGACAGGTGGCACATGGCCGCCACAAGGCATTGAGACATTTGATCCATGGCATTTGCCATTGATTAACACATTGGTTCTGTTGACCTCGGGCACCACCGTGACGTGGGCGCATCATGCGCTGCAACACGGCGACCGTCAGGGGTTGAAATGGGGTCTGATCTTAACCGTTGCGTTGGGTGCGCTTTTCACAGTCTTCCAGGTCTATGAATATCAGCACGCCGCCTTTGGTTTTTCTGGCCATATTTATGGCTCTACCTTTTATATGGCGACAGGCTTTCATGGCTTCCATGTGCTGGTTGGCACCATCTTCCTATTGGTGTGTTTGATGCGCGCCATGGCTGGTCAATTTACCCAACAGCAGCACTTTGGTTTTGAAGCGGCGGCTTGGTATTGGCATTTCGTTGACGTCGTCTGGTTGTTCTTGTTTGTCGTGATTTATATCATTGGCAGCGGGCCGGCTGGCGCCCATTAATAGGTCTGCTGAGTTTTTGAGAACGCGGGGTTGTGCATAATGGCGGCTCCGCGTTTTCTTATGCCTGCGATTCTAACTCTGGTCATGCTTATCGGTTTGCTGGGGCTTGGCACTTGGCAGATGCAACGTCTGCAATGGAAATTGCAGCAAATTGCCAAAATCGAAGCGCGGCAAAACACGCCTCCCATGAGCCTGCAAAACCAAACAGATGTGGACGCCCTTACAGAAGCGAAGCACCATTACCACCCAGCGCGTTTGCGCGGCTCTTTTGGGCCACAGCAGGGTTTTTGGTATACCCAAATTCATAACCCGCCAAGCGGCATAACCCCACAACAGCGGCGCGGGTTTCACGTTTTGTCGCCATTTTATTTGGTCGATGGTGGGGCGATTTTAATCGACCGCGGCTTTGTGCCAGCCAGTGCAAAAGAGGCGCTACCAGCGCCGTCTCAAGCCACACAAGAGATCGATATTATTCTGCGTTGGCCAGATAAACGCGGCCTGTTTGATGCGGATGACGCGCCGTCTCAGAACTTATTTTATGTGCGCGATCCAGAAGCCATTGGCCAGCATTGGCAGCTCGCGTTGCCGCCTGTGATTGGTGAAATGGTGGCCAGCCGTCAAGCTATGCCGACATGGCCATTGGCCGGACAAACCCGTCTGGTGCTCAGCAACCGGCATTTGCAATATGCGGTGACTTGGTATGGCTTGGCGCTGGTTCTTGTGTTTATCTCTGGTCTGTGGCACATCCGTGCTTTGAAACAGCATAAACGGCAAGGAAATTAGGCGTGAAATATATCAGCACCAGAGGGCAGGCACCGCGTTTGTCATTTGAGGACGCTTTATTGGCTGGTCTGGCCAGTGACGGCGGCCTTTATGTGCCCGAGTCATGGCCGCGTTTAAGCGACGCGACATTGCGCAGTTTTGTTGGCGCAGATTACGCAACCGTTGCCAAAGCGGTATTGCATCCATTCATGGCCGATGATGTCAGCGCTGAGAGATTGAGCGATATTGTCGACGAAGCCTATGCTTGTTTTAACAACCCAGAAATCGCACCGCTCGTTGCCCTTGAAGAAGGACATTACTTGCTGGAATTATTCCACGGCCCGACACTGGCTTTCAAAGACGTCGCTATGCAGCTTTTGGCTCGTTTGATGGATGATGCACTGACCCGTCGTGGCCAGCGCGCGACCATTATTGGTGCGACATCGGGTGACACGGGCGGCGCGGCGATTGAGGCCTTTAAGGGGCGTGAAGCGGTCGATATTTTCATTCTTTATCCGGATGGCCGTGTGTCGGATGTCCAGCGCAAGCAAATGACCACATTAAAAGACGCCAATGTTCATACTTTGGCGGTTGATGGCACATTTGATGATTGTCAGGCTCTCGTTAAAGCTATGTTTAACGATGAAAGCTTCCGCCAAGACATGTCACTGGCCGGGGTCAACTCTATCAATTGGGCGCGGGTAATGGCCCAAACTGTTTATTATTTCACGGCAGCGGCCAAATTGGGTGCTCCCGACCAGCCCGTAGCCTTTTCGGTGCCAACCGGTAATTTTGGCGATGTTTTCGCTGGCTATGTGGCGGCTCAAATGGGACTGCCTGTGGCGCATCTCATGGTCGCGACTAATGTGAATGATATTTTGGCGCGGACCATGGACAGCGGAGTTTATCAAACCGGCGATGTGGTCGCCACGAGCAGCCCAAGTATGGATATTCAGGTCTCCAGCAATTTTGAGCGCCTATTGTTTGAACTCACGGGGCGCGATGCCTCGCGGGTGCGCGGTTATATGGACGCGTTGACGCAATCCGGGCGTTTTGAAATGGCCAGCGATGAACTGACGTTGATGCGGGCACTATTTGGCGCAATACGTATCGACCAGCAGCAAACCCTTGACGTGATGCGCCAAGTGAAGGCCGAACATCACATGCAAATCGATCCTCATAGTGCAATTGGCGTTGGCGCGGCGCGGCAAGCGGTTCTGGCTGATGGTGTGCCGATTGTCTCTTTGGCGACGGCGCATCCGGCGAAGTTTCCCAAAGCCGTGGTGCAGGCCTATGATGAACAGCCCGACACGCCACAGCGCGTGGTGGAGATGCTGACGCTGGAAGAAAATTTTATTCCCGTGGCAAATAAATTAGCCAATGTTCAGGCGCTAATACGCGCCAAGGCACAGGCCTAAAGGCAATGTTGATGGCCCATTTTAGCCGAATGTTTTTGGTTTCTCTGGCGCTATTTTTCAACCTGTTGGTGCCCGTTCAGGCTTCTGATGTGCTGCGTCTAGAGGATAGTTTTCGTACGCTGGATTTGACGCCTTTCATAAAAAACATTAATCAAAATGACTATGAATTTTCCATTCAAAACGCGACCAACCAGTCGGTCGATTTGCTGCTACACCGTCTGGAACCACCCAAACTGACAACGGCTCTCGGTCTCAGCAGCCCCTCTGTGATACCGCTGCGCTTGTTCTCATCGAATGACAATGAGTTTGTTGCCACCCCAGAACAGCCGAATTTAGTGCGCCTCAATGTGCCGGCCAATCAAGTGCAAACCTTCTTGTTAGCCGATGCCGTTGGCTGGCAGCCAGTTTATCTATGGTCGGAGAATTATTACGCTTCCTATCAAAGTCGTCTTTATACCGTCCAGCTGAGCCTTTTATCCATGCTGTCAGGATTGTTGCTGATTGCAGTTATTGTTGCTGTCTTGCGCCGGTCGCGCCGCGCCGGTTATGCGGTGGTCATGGCCATGGGGTTAATTACTCTGCAAGGTAGTCTGTGGAGCGATGATTTGGTGAAAGGTCTAGGCACTGAAGTGACTTGGCTCGTCGGCAATGATTTGCTGATTCCCATAGCCTTTGCCTTAGGCCTGCTGATGACGGGTGTCGGCCATTTAAATCTTTTATTCCGCCGCGTGATTAATCGCAATTATTGGACGCAGGTGATTATTCTTACCGATATTTGTTTGATAGCGACCGCATTCCTATGGAGTTTGGCTTATGCCTTGCCAAATTTCGCTGGCGTGATCGGAGGTGAAATGCCTCATGTCGGCCTGACACTTACGATTGCCTGTATTTTACTCGGGGTGGTCTTTTTGCCCGATCGGCGCGACACACATATGGAATAGATTTGGCTGATGGCTTCATGCTTCGCCGCCATCATTGCTCAATATTGCCAAATCAATCCCCAAAGACGCCAAGAGCCCGGAATAGAGATTGCTGTAATCTGCGCTGAACAATAAATCGACATCGCCGGGCGCTACCAGCCACGCATTATCTTGTAATTCATCTTCCAATTGGCCAGGCCCCCAACCTGTATAGCCGAGGAAAAGCCGCAAATGACGAGGTCCGCGCCCACGTGAGGTTTCATTCAAGATATCTACCGACTGCGTTAAATGAATGGGTAAGCCGTCGGTCAACTCGGAGGCGGTTGGGGCATAATCATCGGAATGCAGCACATAGCCGCCATCGCCGCCAACCGGCCCGCCAAAATATACTGGCAGGTTCATCAGACCAGTTTTGGCGATTTGATTGGGTAGATTGCGCGCAACATCTCCCAAGGTCATGCCTTGGGCCGGCTGATTGACAATAAAGCCCATAGTGCCTTCGACATCATGGGCAATGATGTAAATCACAGATCGGGCGAAGCGTGTGTCCCCGATACTCGGCATAGCCAATAGGAATTGCCCGCGCAGACCCGAAATATTCTGGTTTCTTCGCATAGATTAAATCTATCAAGACTGGCACATCTCGCAAGTGTCGAGTTGTGATGAAAAGTGGGCTAAGTTGTCTGTATGAAACAATCCACCATATTGTCCATCGCGATGCTCACTATTGTCATTGTTGTGTCCGGCCTATTGACGCTGCGAGCGGAAGCCAAGTCGGGCCCTTGGGTGCAGCTTGATGCAGGGCGCATTCGCTTGGTGGCGGCGCAAATTGACCAGCAGCATTTTCTCGCGGTTGATTTTCAATTGGCCGATGGTTGGCACACTTATTGGCGCCATCCCGGAGCCAGCGGTATTGCGCCCCAATTTGAGCTGATCGCGCCATCTGATGTCACATTGAAACAAGCAATTTATCCAGCGCCAAGGTTTTTTGAAGATGGGGCCGGTGGGTTTAACGGTTATGATGGCGCCACCGGCTTTGTCTTGCCGTTTACCATTGCGCCATCTGCCGCGTCGTCGTTAGGTAAGCCGCAGTTGCTGAAATTGCGGGCGATGATTGGCGTGTGCCGCGATATATGCATTCCCTTGTCTGTTGATTTATCGCTGAATATCGACGCCGCTGGCCTGCGGCAAAAGCCTAGCCAGAAACTTATCGCCAATCTTTTGGCGCAACGCCCGCAGCCGCCATCGGACCACCTTTTTATTGCTGCTGCTGACTATGATGGGGCCAATTTATACTTGCGTATTAAAGGCAAGGCACTTCAGCAACCGCAAATCTTCATCGAGCCGACAGCCGATGATGTCATCGGCCCTCCAAGCCTGCTCACAAATACGCCGGGCGAACATATTTTTAAGCTTTCAGCTTGGTCTTCACTTGACCGCGGGCTGATTGGCCGTAAGCTAGCCATCGTCGTGCGCGATCAACATCGCGCAATTGAACAAAATATTGAGGTTATGAAGGCCTCAAACTGATTGTCATATTAACCAGAGAGAAACAAAATGAGCATTCAACCAGGTGAAAAAATTCCAAGCGCGCAACTTATGCATTTGACCGATGCCGGCCCAACGCCAATCACAACCGAAGAGCTTTTTGGTGGCAAAGCTGTTGCCCTATTTGCCCTACCGGGTGCTTTCACACCAACATGTTCGAACCAGCATTTGCCCGGCTTCGTTGAGAAATCAGAAGAATTACGCGGCAAAGGAATCGATACCATCGTTTGCCTTTCCGTCAATGACGCTTTCGTTATGGGCGCTTGGGGCAAACAACAAGGCGCCAACGGCAAAGTAATGATGGTTGGTGATGGCAATGGCGAATTAACCGAAAAACTTGGCTTGTCCATGGATGGCTCTGGTTTCGGCATGGGCCTGCGCTCGCTGCGTTATTCGATGATCGTGCGCGATGGTGTGGTTGAAACATTAAATGTCGAAAGCAACCCTGGCCAAGCCGTTGACTCAGGCGTTGACAATCTGCTGTCGCAACTCGGCTAAAGCAAATAGGGTGCCATGCCAAGACGAGCCAATTCATCGGCCCGCTCATTGCCCGGGTGCCCAGCATGACCTTTGACCCATTGCCACGTCATTTGATGGCGTTGGCATTGGGTATCAAGGGCTTGCCATAAATCGACATTCTTGACAGGTTTCTTCGCGGCAGTTTTCCAGCCGCGTTTTTTCCAATTGGCCAGCCAGCTGGTCATGCCGTCTTTGACATAAGTGCTGTCGGTGACCAAAGTTACATCACTATTGTCTGGCAAGCTTGCCAAAGCCTCAATAGCGGCTGATAATTCCATGCGATTATTGGTGGTCTGGCCCTCACCACCCTTGATTTCGGTTACTTCGTCTGGGCCTTCAATGCGCGCACCCCAACCGCCTGGGCCGGGGTTTCCAGAACACGCGCCATCAGTGTAAATTACGAACATCTCAACTCTCCAAACCGTAATCAGCCGAACTGTTTACATTTTTATGAAACCGCAAACGGCGTAGATAATCCGTCGGGTTTTTCGGGGTGACCAGCGCATCGGGCTTTTGATGTAGCCAGTCATATAAACGGGTCAACAAAAACCGCATAGCTGCACCGCTGGCCAGAATTGGCAGCGCCTGTATCTCGGCAGGTGATAATTTGCGGACACTTTGATAGCCTGCCATCAGGGCGCGGGCTTTGGTGATGTTGAAATTAATATCTGCTTCGAAACACCAAGCGTTAAGCATAATCGCCAAATCATAGGCATAAGCGTCTTCGCAGGCGAAATAAAAATCAATCAAGCCCGACACTTGGTCGTTCAGAAAAAACACATTATCGGGAAATAAGTCAGCGTGAATAATGCCGCGCGGCAAATCATGCGGCCACTGGCTAATAATGCGCTGCAATTCAACTTCGATGGTTTGGCTCAATTCTGGCACTGCCTCATCGGCACGCGGCGCGCATTGGGCAAATAATCCCGGCCATTGCGCGAAGGCGTGGCCATTGACACGGCTCAATTCAAAGCCCGCGCCGGCCAGATGCATCTGCGCCAAAGCGGCACCCACAGCGCGGCAGTGTTTGGGCTGCGGTGTCGAGACGCTGCGGCCTTCGCGGAAACTGACTAAGGCAGCAGGGCGCCCAGCCAAATTGCCATATAAGGCGCCGTCATGACGTAAAATTGGTGTTGGGCATTGAATGTCGGCGGCCGCTAAATGCTGCATCAGGCCAAGAAAAAATGGCAGATCCTTGGCTTCAACCCCAGTTTCTGTGTCTTCATATAGGGTGAGAATATATTTCGCATCCTGTGTGGTAACCAGATAGTTAGTATTCTGCACGCCGGCCTGAATGCCGCGCGCTTCTTTTAACATCGCTATGGGGTAGTCGGCCAAAAAGCCGCTTAATTCCGCATCATCAATTTTTGTATAAACCGCCATTAGTCCTGTCTTAACCCACGTGGCAGCTTAAAGTGAACATTTTCTTCCACCCCATCCAAAATTTTCACACTCAGATCAAAACGCTGTTCAAACGCTGCAATAACTTCCTGAATGATGTCCTCCGGTGCCGAGGCGCCAGCCGTAAGCCCGACATGTTGATATTGGCTGACATCATTCCATAAAATATCGTCGGCTTCGCCAATCAATCGGGCATCTTGGCAACCGCTGATGCGCGCCACTTCCACCAAACGTTGTGAGTTGGATGAATTAGGCGCACCAATGACCAAAACCATATCAACAGTTTGTGCTAAATCTTGCACCGCCTGCTGGCGATTGGTTGTGGCATAGCAAATATCTTCTTTGTGTGGCGCTGCAATATCGGGAAACCTTTGTGTCAAAATGCCGATAATGTCAGCCGTATCGGCGACGGATAAGGTGGTTTGTGTGGCATAGGCCAGCGGGCCCATCGGTGGCGTCACTTGGCGCGCGTCAGCTTCGGTCTCGATTAGGCTAATAGCTCCTTCAGGCACTTGTCCCATTGTTCCAATGACCTCTGGATGACCAGCATGCCCGATAAGCAAAATATGCCGCTTTTGTTCATAATGGCGCTCGGTCTCAATATGCACTTTGGACACCAGCGGGCAGGTTGCGTCGAGCCAATTAAGGCCGCGCGCGTCGGCTTGTTGCGGCACTGATTTCGGCACGCCGTGAGCTGAAAAAACAACGGGTCGGTCATCTGGCACTTGCGAGACTTCATCGACAAACACCGCCCCCATGCCCGCTAAACGGTCAACCACACGGCGGTTATGGACAATTTCGTGACGCACATAGACGGGCGCGCCATATTTTTGCAATGCGCGCTCGACAATCTGCACGGCCCGATCTACTCCGGCGCAAAATCCGCGCGGTTGGGCGAGGGTCAGTTGCATGGATGGCTTGTTTGTCGGCGAGGTTGGCACGGGGTTCCTGACTGTTACGTTGAGACAGATAAATAATGACCTATGCATGGGTTCTGCGCAAACACATATCGGAGGTTTAGGCTTGCGTCAAAGCGCGCACAGGGGTAACAAAATACCTATGAAAATTTTGTATCCTCGTCACATGTTAATTCTCATCTTGCTTCCTTTTCTTGCCGCTTGCGGCGCTTCGGAGAGCCTTACGAGAAGTCAATGTCCACCGATTTATCTCCTGTCGACAGCTGAAGTGCTGCCAGTGGATAATGCCGAAGTGGCGCGTCTGACAGATGTTGGAATCGCCTGTGCAAAAGACACAGATGCAGGGGTGTTTTTGGCCGAGGTCAGAGTTTCGGGCGCGGCACAGGCTAATGATGTGCGCCTGCCTATATTTATCGCCGTGCTGTCGGCTGAGGGGCAAGTGATCGCTCGCAGTCAAACAGTGATTGAGGCAGATGCGGGCAGTTTTTCGGAAAAACTATCAGATGTTGAGTATGGCAAAATCGACGACGGCCCAAAAGCCAATCGTTTGGTTGTTGGGTTTGTCCTCAACGAGGCGCAATTATTGCAAAATCGCGAAGGCTGGCTGAAAGCCATGGGACTCAAATAGCCATTCCCCGGCCGCCGGTGTTTCATACACAGTTTTTTAAGATGATTTTTTTTACAGAGTTTGACTCCGGACGACTCTGACGTATTTTATGAGAACAGATGACCCGCACGGGAGAAGCTGTCTTTACGACAGTGCCGAAGGAGCAACCGCTCTCGGAAACTCTCAGGCAAAAGGACCGTGTGGCGATGTAACTCTGGAAAGCAGATCCATTGGATCTCACCGACGGGGTAAGGCATAGTAAATGCCGAAATCTCTCAGGTTCAAGCGACAGAGGAGAGCGTGGATTGGAATGAACCAGTCTATGTTTTTGGAGTCGCGCTTTGACAAACGAAAACTCACCCTCCGAGCCGGTTTTGCAGCGCACGCCGTTGCATGGCTTGCATATTGAACAAGGTGCCAAAATGGTGCCTTTCGCTGGCTATGATATGCCGGTGCAATATGGCTTGGGGGTTTTGGGTGAGCATTTACATACGCGCGAAAAAGCCGGTCTGTTTGATGTCTCGCATATGGGCCAAGCCCGCCTTGTGCCGCTCAACCCCGAAGATGACGCGGCGGTTTTATTCGAACAATTAGTGCCCGGTGGCATTCAAACGCTGAAACATGGGCATATTCGCTATAGCCAATTAACCAATGACCAAGGCGGCATTCGCGATGATTTAATGGCCACGCGGTTTGGTCATGAATTGTGGCTGGTGGTTAATGCTGCCTGCAAACAAGATGATTTCGCCCATATCGCATCGTGCCTCAGTGGCCACGCGACGCTTGAGGTTCAAGATCGCGCGCTAATAGCTCTGCAGGGGCCGGAAGCGGTCACGGTTCTGGCACGGTTTATCGACGGGGCTGCCGATTTGCGCTTCATGCAAGCCGCTTGGCTAAGCTGGCAGGGCGCCGATGTCCTAGTCTCGCGCTGCGGCTATACAGGCGAGGATGGTTTTGAAATTTCAATTGCCAATCAACAGGCTGAAGCTTTTGCCTCGGCGCTTTTGGCGGAAACTGAAGTTGAAGCGATTGGCCTTGGTGCCCGCGATAGTTTGCGTCTTGAAGCCGGTCTCTGCCTCTATGGTCATGATATTGACACCAGCACGACGCCGGCAGAAGCCGATCTTCTATGGTCGGTGCCCAAGCGCCGCCGCGAGGAAGCGAATTTTCCTGGCGCGGCGATTGTTAATCAACAAATTAGCGATGGCGTGCGCCGCCGACGTGTTGGCATTCAACCGCAAGGCCGCGCACCGGCTCGCGAGGGCACAGAGGTGCAAAACAGCGCCGGTCAGACCATTGGTACGATCACCAGCGGCGGCTTTGCCCCCAGTCTTGGGGCGCCAATTGCCATGGGATATGTCGCTGCCGAAGCCAGTCAAATTGGAACCGAAGTTCAGTTAATCGTGCGGGGTAAGCCGATGCCCGCCATTGTCACCGCACTACCATTTGTGCCGCAACGCTATGCTAAGGGATAGAAAATGAGCAAAAAATTTACCAAAGACCATGAGTGGATCAGCCTTGATGGCGATATTGCAACCGTTGGCATCACCGCCTATGCGCAAGAGCAATTGGGTGACGTCGTGTTTGTCGAAGTGCCTGAAGCCGGCCGCCAAGTGTCGCAGGGAGACGACGCGGCGGTGGTTGAAAGTGTAAAAGCGGCGAGTGAAGTTTACGCGCCCTTGAGTGGGGAAGTGGTCGAGGGCAATGGCGCCTTGGAAGCCAATCCTGAACTTGTCAATCAGTCACCAGACGAAGACGGCTGGTTTTTCAAAATGACATTATCCGACGCTGGTCAATTGGACGAGCTGATGGATGAGGCGGCCTATCAGGCCTTTGTGAAGGAGCTTGGCTAATGCGCTATTTACCGCTTACTCAAACCGATCGCCAAGACATGCTGGCGACGATTGGTGCGGCGTCGGTTGATGATTTATTCGTCGACGTGCCGCATGCGGCCCACCGTGCTGAGAATGTAGACCTGCCCCGCCATCAAAGCGAAATGCAGGTCGAGCGGCAATTGGCGGCGATGGCAAATAAAAACACCAGCGCCTCGCAGGTGCCGTTCTTCTGCGGCGCCGGTGCTTATAAACACCATGTGCCGGCCACGGTTGACCATATTATTCAACGTTCTGAGTTTCTCACCAGCTACACGCCCTATCAGCCTGAGATTACCCAAGGCACGCTCCAATATTTATTTGAGTTCCAAACCCAAGTGTCAGAATTGACCGGCATGCCGGTGGCCAATGCGTCCATGTATGATGGCTCGACCGCCGCCGCCGAAGCCGTGCTTATGGCGCATCGGGTAACCCGCAAAACGCGGGCGGTATTATCTGGTCGTTTGCATCCGCATTACACCGCGGTGATTGAAAACCTATCAGAAATGGGTGGTTTCCATGTTGCGCAAACGCCGTTGCAGTTTGATGATTTGGGCAATGATGATGTCTTGGCAATGATTGATGACGACACCTCATGCGTGGTTATTCAAAACCCTGATTTCTTCGGCAATGTTTCAGATTTCTCGGCCTTGGCCGCAAAAGTGCAGGAAAAAGGTTGTTTGCTGATTGCCGTTGTGCCGGAAGTGCTATCGCTGGGCTTATTGAAACGCCCGGGCGATATGGGCGCCGATATCGTGGTGGGCGAGGGGCAAAGCCTTGGTAATGGTTTGAATTTTGGCGGCCCTTATGTCGGCCTGTTTGCCGCGCGCGAAAAACACATACGGCAAATGCCCGGTCGGCTATGCGGCGAAACCGTCGATGCTGATGGCAAGCGCGGTTTTGTGCTGACACTATCGACGCGCGAACAGCATATTCGCCGTGATAAGGCGACCTCAAATATTTGCACCAATTCGGGCCTGTGCTCTCTGGCCTTCACCGCCCATATGACGCTGCTTGGCGGGCAAGGTTTGCGGCATTTGAGCAAACTCAATCACGCTCGTGCGGTGCAACTGGTTGAGGCTCTGACGTCGGTCGACGGGGTGAGCTTGATCAATCGTGCTTTCTTTAATGAATTCGCCATAAGACTGCCGCGGCCTGCCAATGAGGTTGTTGAAGCCTTGGCCGATAAAGGCGTTTTAGGGGGTGTGCCGGCATCGCGCTTGCTTCCGCATGGCCATGTCGATGACGTGCTGATTGTGGCGGCAACGGAAGTGACCACAGACGAAGATATAGTCGCCTATCAACAGGCTTTGCAGGAGGTGTTATCATGAGCACGACGAAGCAAACATATTCCGGCAATCAAGGGCTGGTTCTTGAAGAAGCACTGATTTTCGAAATTGGTGTGGTCTCGAAATGTGGTGTCGATATGGAAGCGATTCCCGACACTGGCTCGATGCTGGGTGATTGCGCGGCTGAGCAAGCGGTCGATTTGCCTGGCTTGAGCGAGCCAGAAGCAATGCGCCATTATGTGCGCCTGAGCCAGAAAAACCACTCAATTGATGCGGGACTTTATCCGCTCGGCTCATGCACAATGAAGCACAATCCGCGCTTGAACGAGAAAATGGCGCGCCTACCGGGCTTTGGTGACATCCACCCCTTGCAACCACAATCAAGCGTGCAGGGAGCTTTGCAATTAATGGATACGCTGGCCCATTGGCTAAAAACGCTGACCGGTATGCCAGCGGTGGCGTTGTCGCCAAAAGCGGGAGCTCATGGCGAGCTTTGCGGCATGATGGCGATCCGCGCGGCGATTGAAGCCAAAGGTGAATTGGAAACGCGTAAACGCGTGCTGGTACCTGAATCGGCGCATGGCACCAATCCGGCAACAGCCGCTCTTTTGGGCTTTAAGGTTGATGGCATTCCTGCCGATGCTGACGGGCGGGTTGATTTGCAAGCCTTCAAAGCCAAGTTGAACGAAAACGGTGGCCAAGACGTCGCCGCTATTATGCTCACCAACCCAAACACATGCGGCTTGTTCGAGCGCGATATTATCGAGATAGCTGATGCGCTGCATGAAGTGGGGGGCTATTTCTACTGTGATGGCGCCAATTTCAACGCCATTGTTGGCCGTGTGCGGCCCGGCGATTTGGGGGTTGATGCAATGCATATTAATTTGCACAAAACTTTCTCGACCCCACATGGCGGCGGTGGCCCAGGTTCTGGCCCGACCGTTTTGTCAGATCGTCTCGCCGCCTTTGCGCCGCTTCCTTTTGTGGTGGATGACGGCGATGGCTTCAAACTCATTGAGGATGCCAGCCAAACCGATCAGCCAAGTTTTGGTCGCATGGTGGCGTTTCACGGACAGATGGGCATGTTTGTCCGCGCCCTGTCTTACATGATGAGCCATGGTTCCGACGGTCTACGGCAGGTCGCCGAGGATGCGGTTCTCAATGCCAATTACGTGCTGGCCAGTTTGAAAGATTTGATGAGCGCGCCATTCAATGGCCCGTGCATGCACGAAGCACTTTTCGACGATGGCTTTTTGAAAGGCACGGGCATTGATACGCTTGATTTTGCAAAAGCGATGATTGACGAGGGCTATCACCCAATGACCATGTATTTCCCGCTGGTGGTTCATGGCGCCATGTTGATTGAACCAACTGAAACCGAAAGCAAAGCAACGCTCGATTTGTTCATTGGCACCATGTGCGATTTGGTGGCCGGTGCGAAATCCGGTGATCTTGCACGCTTCAAACAAGCCCCTGAACTGGCCCCGCGACGGCGTCTCGATGAAACGCTGGCGGCGCGCAATCCGGTGTTGCGCTGGCGCCAGCCTGAGCCAGATGCGCAAGTGACGGGTCAAGCGGCCGAGTAGCCGTATGGCGCTGAATTGGCAGCTTGAATTTGACCAAGGCTGGCCTGATGTGCCGGTGTGCGGCGTCGATGAAGCCGGACGCGGCCCATGGGCAGGGCCGGTCACGGCGGCAGCGATTGTGTTGCCAGCCGGTTTTGATCTGGGCGTGGATGACAGTAAAAAACTGACGGAGAAAACCCGCGAGCGTCTGTTCGACGATTTACTGCGCCTGCCGCATGGCATTGGTTTTGCCAGCGTCGAAGAGATTGATGAGATGAATATTTTGCAGGCGACATTTTTAGCCATGCGGCGCGCCGTCGAAGCCATGTCGGTGACCCCGGCTTATATTTTGGTTGATGGCAATCGTTTGCCGGCATGGGATTATCCATCGCAAGCGATTATTGGTGGCGATGGCGTGTCCCCGTCTATCGCTGCGGCTTCGATTTTGGCGAAAGTCGCGCGCGACCGCTTGATGCGGCAATTGCATGGAGCATTTCCGCAATATGGTTGGGCCAGCAATAAAGGTTATGGGGCCAAAGCCCATAGCGAGGGTCTGGCGCAACATGGGGTGAGCCCGCATCACCGAAAATCCTATGCACCAATCCGCAAGATATTGGGGCAAGAATAGGCGAAACACCCCCTATATAGCCCCTGTGGGCTCCTTTGTGGATAAGATGAAAATATATAAGCCATTGGAATCTTTGTGCTATTGACGCCGACTCCGGGATGACTCATGGTGGCGGCATGACAGAAAAAGCCATTCACAAACCAGCCGCCGCAGTGCAACTGCCTCGTGATACAATTTTGCAGGGAGATTGCCTGGCGCAAATGCGCGCCTTACCTGATGGCTGCGTTGATTTGGTGTTCGCTGATCCACCATATAATTTGCAGTTGAAGGGCGATTTACATCGCCCCGACCAAAGCAAAGTCGATGCGGTTGATGATGATTGGGATAAATTCGACAGTTTCGCTGCCTATGATGCGTTCACCCGCGACTGGCTGAGAGAGGCCAAACGTTTGTTGAAGCCAACGGGCACGCTTTGGGTGATTGGCAGCTATCACAATATTTTCCGCGTTGGCACAGCCTTACAAGATCTCGGCTACTGGGTGCTGAACGATATTATTTGGCGTAAATCCAATCCGATGCCGAACTTTCGCGGAACCCGTTTTGCCAATGCTCACGAAACGCTTATTTGGGCGGCCCGCGATGAGGGGCAAACCGGCTATACATTTAACTATCAGGCGATGAAGGCATTGAACGAGGATGTGCAAATGCGGTCTGATTGGACACTGCCCATTTGCAATGGTGGCGAGCGCATCAAAAATACCACGGGGCAAAAATTGCATCCGACGCAGAAACCTGAAAGCCTGCTGCACCGTGTGCTTTTATCGTCCACCAATCCGGGTGATATTGTCTTGGATCCGTTTTTCGGCACGGGCACGACCGGCGCCGTGGCCAAACAATTGGGACGCCATTTTATTGGTATCGAGGCCGAAGCTGATTATGCCGAAGCGGCGATGCAGCGCATCGGGCGGGTTAAACCCTTAGATGTTGACAGTTTGACGGTTACTCAATCAGCTAAACAATTGCCGCGTGTGCCCTTCGGCACATTGGTTGAGCGCGGTTTGGTCAAGCCAGGGACACAATTATTTGGTCCAGCGCGGCGTTATCAAGCGCGCGTGCGGGCTGACGGCAGCGTTAAATTAGGGCAACAAAAAAATGCCCCAACGGGCTCAATTCATAAAATGGGTGCCGCCGCGCAAGGCGCACAAGCCTGCAATGGCTGGACTTTTTGGCACGTCGCCGACGGCGATCAGCTGGTGCCAATTGATAATTTGCGGCAAAAAATTCGCGACGAAGTTTAAGCTAAAACCAAGTTAGCAATCTTCCGCATGACGCTCGGCAAAGCCTCATCTGCAAAGTCGCGCGGGTTGACCCATTGATAGCCATCAGGTTCACGAAAGCCGAGCGGGGCAGTTTGTGCTTCGACCTTCAGCGTTAGGCGAAAATGGGTAAACACATGCACCACTTCGTCGCTGAGTTTGCTCCAATTGGCTGGTAAAAAATCTGGCAATTGCGTGTCATTTTGAGGATCCCATCCGCGCGAGGGAAACATCAACATGCCGCCCAATAGGCCTTTATTGGGCCGTCGCGCCATCAACACCTCATGCGCATTATTTTCCAACCAAAACACGGTGCCAGCGCGTTCTGGCTTAGGCTTTTTCGGTGCCCGTCGTGGCAGGCTCTCGGCTATGCCTTGTTGATGGGCCTGACACCTATCTTGCCATGGGCAGGCCGGGCAATTGGGACGTTTAGGGGTGCAAATACTTGCTCCCAAATCCATCATCGCTTGCGCGAAATCGCCGGGTCGCTGTGCCGGCACCAGCGTTTGATTAAACGCCTTGATGGGTTTCTTGAGCGCGGGTAGCGGCGTTGTGTCAGCGCTGATGCGCGATAACACCCGCTCAATATTGCCGTCGACTGGCGCCGCAGGTTGATTAAACGCAATCGCTGCTATGGCTGCCGCTGTATACGGGCCGATACCCGGCAAAAGCTGCAAGTCGGCCTCGGTTTCGGGAAACTTGCCGTCTAAGCGAGTGCTGATGTGGCGCGCGCAGGCATGTAAATTGCGGGCCCGCGAATAATAGCCTAGCCCAGCCCATGCCGCCATCACCGACGGCTCGGGGGCTGCGGCTAGTTTTTGAACGGTTGGAAATAACCGCAGAAATTTTTCAAAATAGGGTTTGACCGTTGTCACAGTGGTTTGTTGTAACATGATTTCAGACAGCCAGACATGATAGGGGTCGGGCGTCTGACCGGCCACCGCACGCCATGGCAGGGTGCGGGCGTGTTGGTCATACCAAGACAGTAATTCGGATGCGGGCGACATGGTCATTGTGCTATGCTAACCAAAATTAACTGAGGAGCAAGTCGCCAAAAATGGCCACGAAACCACCTGAATTCAAACGCGATATTCCAGCGACTCAACCAGCACGCGGTTTTCAAGGTCGGTCGGTTGGTGCGGTGTTGGGCAAGATTATTGCTCCGACCATGCGCAAGCGCGGTTTTCGCGAAATTGATATTTTGGCGCATTGGCCAAATATTGTTGGAGAGCATATTGCCGCTTTGTCTTGCCCAGAGCGAATTAGTCGGCGTGGCGCTGATGGCGCGGTTTTGCTGGTTCGCGTCGAAGGCGCCATGGCTTTGGAAGTGCAGCACATGTCGCCGTTGATTCTCGAACGCCTTAATCAGCATTACGGGGCTGGCTCCATTGCCAAAATATCAATCATTCAAGGGCCATTGCCTTTGGCGCCGCCTCAAAAGAAAAATCGGGCGCCGGACGCTGATGAGCTGGCCGAGGCAGAAAAAGCCTTGGTTGCTCTTCCGAGTGGTCGATTGAAACAGGCTTTGGCTCGATTGGGCGCGCGTATTGCCCGCCGCGAAAAGGCTGGCGGGTAAAAGTTTTCCACAAGCGCGGGCAAAAGCCGTTGTTTAGCTCCCGCGAATGGCGTCGGCTGGTTTATACTGGAATCATCAAGTCGATTCGGTTGCCCTGCGCGGCGTATTGGCGAGTATTGCAGGAGAATTAAATGTCACAACAAAATAAAATCATCATCGGCGTTCTCGTCGCAGTACTTATTTTGCTTGGTGCGTATATGTTGGCACCATCGCAAGACCAACAGGCTGAAAACCTTGCCTCCGGCGCCACTGTACAAGATTCATCACCAGCCGAAGTCGCCGGTGATTTGGGTGCTCTTGATCGCCCCAACCCGCTTGGCGAAATTGAACTGGGCGACCCAAATGCGCCAGTAACAATTGTCGAATATTCGTCTCTAACCTGCGGCCACTGCGGTGCTTTTCACACCAAGACATTGCCTCTATTGAAAGAAAAATATGTCGAAAAAGGTTTAGTGCGTTTTAAGTTCCGGCCATTCCCATTCGACTCATACGCCACCGCCGGCGCAATGTTGGCGCAATGCGTGGCTCCGAAACAGCGCGTGGCGTTCTTAGATATTTTATTCCAGCGTCAAGGCCAGTGGCTGAGTAGCGAGAAGCCTATTGAGAATTTGCAGTCCTTGGCGCGCCAAGCTGGCCTGTCGGAAGGCGATTTTGTTGTGTGCTTGAAAGACGAGAACATCTTGAACGGCGTTCGAGAAATGCAAAAAGCGGCTTCAGACGAGCTCGGTGTGCGCTCAACCCCAACCTTCTTCATCAATGGCACCATGCTTGAGGGCAATCTACCGGTCGAAGAATTTGACGCGTTGATTATTCCTAATCTGCCAGCCGACGCAGCTAATTAAGAGGGGCCAAAGCCATGAAATTTGATCGCTTGCGTCTTTCCGGTTTTAAGTCTTTCGTCGATCCGGTCGATCTCGATATTCTGCCGGGCATGACAGGCGTTGTTGGCCCTAATGGGTGCGGCAAATCAAATTTGCTGGAAGCCTTGCGTTGGGTGATGGGTGAAACATCCTATAAATCCATGCGTGGATCGGGCATGGAAGACGTTATTTTCTCTGGCACCAATGCACGCGCCTCGCGCAATCATGCTGAGGTAATGCTGGTGTTAGGTAATCAAGAACGCGACGCACCGGCTGAATATAATGATGGCGACACGCTTGAAGTAACGCGCCGAATTGAGCGCGATGCTGGCTCCGCCTATCGCATTAATGGGCGCGATGTGCGGGCCCGTGACGTGCAGCTTTTATTCGCTGATGCTTCGTCAGGTGCGCGGTCGAATTCGCTGGTGAAGCAAGGCCAAATTGGCGAACTGATTAGCGCTAAGCCAGAAGCGCGGCGGCTCATTCTAGAGGAGGCTGCGGGTATTTCTGGTCTACATTCGCGCCGCCATGAAGCTGAACTTCGGCTGCGGGCAGCCGATAGTAATTTAGAAAAACTTGACGACACGCTGACCTCGCTAGAGACGCAATTGCGTCAGCTCAAAAGACAAGCGCGCCAAGCCAGTCGCTATAAAGGCATTTCTGGGCAAATTCGCGAAGTTGAAGCATTGGCACTGCATTTGCGTTGGCAACAAGCACAGGATTTGGTCGAGAAAAGCGAAAGCGAGCTAATCGATATTCGCAAGCAAGTCAGCGAAGCGACCAGCCTCGCGAGTGCCGCCAATACTGCGCAAATTGAGGCTCAACTGGCTTTGCCAGATTTGCGCAATAAAGAGGTTGAAGCGGCTACGGCGTTACGCCGTTTGACAGTCGAGCAAGAGGGGCTAAACACTGAAATGCGTCGGGCCGAAGAAATGATTGCCCGACTGAACGCGCAAATCGCCACAGTTCAACAAGATAGTGCCCGCGAGCAGGCAGCTTTGGCCGAAGCCGAACAGCAATTAACTGCCCTTGATGAGGAAGAAAAAACCATACGCGCCAGTATTTCTGACGATGAAAGTGCGGCCGAAAAATCAGCCAGTGAACAAGTTGATTTGGCGCGCCAAGCTTTGGATGAGGCGCAGAAAACATTTGATGATGCTAATGCTAAAGCGGCTGAGTTCCGAGCGCGTCAACAGGCTTTTGAATCCAATATCGCCAGCAATGAGGCGCGTCAGCGTCGCTTACAAGATGAGCAAACCAAGGTTGAAAAAGCGCGCGCCTACATTAAAGACGAGATGATGGCTGACTTTGATCTGGTCGCGCGACAAAGAGAAGTTGAAGATTTAGCGCAACAATATCAAGACGCCAGTGAAGCCTTGGCCGCCGCAGAAGAAAATTACCGCGCCGCCCGCGATGCCCAGCAAGCAGCCAGTGAGCCGTCACGTGAAGCGCGTGCTGTGCTGGAACGTTTGGTGGGCGAGCGCGATGCATTGGCTGCCTTATTCGCCAATGCCGATGATGCCGATTATCCGGCCTTGCTCGATAAAGTCAGCGTCGACAATGGATATGAAGCGGCTTTGGGTGCGGCGCTGGGTGATGATCTGCAAGCCTCGTCGGAAACTGGCGCGCCAAGTTTTTGGCAGGCTATTGGCACGAAAGCAGCGGAACAAGAATTGCCACAGGGCGTCAATTCACTGGCACAATTTGTGTCGGGCACGAATTTACTACAACGCAGCCTGTCGCAGGTTGGGCTGGTTGATCAAGCCGATGGCGCGCGCCTGCAAAGCGCTTTATTGCCCGGCCAGCGACTGGTTTCCAAACAAGGCGATGTGTGGCGCTGGGATGGCTATTGCGCGACAGCCGATGCGCCCACCGCAGCGGCCAAAAGCTTGGCGCAACGCAATCGATTGGAGCAATTGGTTGGCGACATTGAGACCGCCGAAGGCAAGGCGGATGCCGCCTATGAAACCGTTGAGGCGGCACGGTTGGCTTTTGAAACCGCTGCCCAAGCGCAAGATAGCTGCCGCCTTACGGCACAAAATTTACAGCAAGAATTAACTTCGGCGCAAAAACAATTGGCGCAGGCCGAAGCTGGTGTGGCAACGCAAAATGCCAAACTGAACGCATTGGAAACCGCCCAGGCACGTTTGCTGTCTGATATGGATGAAGTGGCAAAACTGGAAGCGGTTGCGCAATCTGATTTGCAAGCCATGGGTGATGCCGCCGGTCTCGAGCAGGCCGTTGCCGCCGCCCGTGAACTGTTGGATGAGGGGCGCGCGCGCCATGCTGAAGCGCAAGCCAGTTTGCGCGGTTTGCAAAGCCAGCGCGAAGCACGCGATGCGCTTTTGCTACGGTTAACAGCCGACAAAACCCTTTGGGAACAGCGCCGTGAGGCCTCGACCGCGCAAGTGGCGGCGTTGAAAGACCGGTTGGAAGCCAATGTTGGTGAATTGCGCAAATTTGAAGCCGAGCCAAAGCAATTGGCTGAAAAGCGCAATGCGCTGGTTGATTTGATTGCCGAGGCCGAAAGCAAGCGACAAATTGCGGCTGATCAGCTCAATGAGGCCGAGAAAAACAATGCCGAGGCTGATAAATTGGCTCGTGAAACTCAGGCCATTGTCTCGCAAACGCGCGAATCGCAAGCGCGTTTGGAAGCAACGCTCGATGCCAATAAAACCCGTCTTGATGAGACCGGCCAACGAATTAGAGAAGCGTTGCGCATTGAGCCGCAGCAAGCTCTGGCGGTTTCAGGCCATGACGTTGAAAAACCTTTTCCCGATGTCGAGAGCATGGAAAGCAAGCTTGAAAAATTACGCCGCGAGCGCGAAAACCTCGGTGGGGTAAATTTACGGGCTGAAGAAGAAGCAACAGAGATTGCCGCGCAAATTGAAACCTTGACCGGCGAGCGCGATGACTTGTCAGCCGCGATCAATAAATTGCGCCACGGTATTGGCCAGTTGAATCGCGAGGGGCGGCAACGCTTATTGGCGGCTTTTGATACAGTAAACGGCCATTTTGGACGCCTGTTCTCGCAATTATTCGGCGGCGGTTCGGCCAGTCTGAAATTGACCGAAAGCGACGACCCCTTACAGGCTGGTTTGGAAATTATTGCTCATCCGCCCGGCAAAAAGCCACAAGTCATGTCGCTATTATCGGGTGGTGAGCAGGCCTTGACCGCCATGGCTCTGATTTTTGCGGTATTTTTGACCAATCCATCGCCGATTTGCGTCTTAGATGAGGTCGACGCCCCGCTTGATGATGCCAATGTGGAGCGTTTCTGCAATTTGGTGAAAGAAATTTCCGAACAAACCGGCACCCGTTTTCTGGTCATCACCCACCATGCATTGACCATGGCGCGAATGGACAGATTATTCGGCGTGACCATGCAAGAACGCGGCGTAAGCCAACTTTTATCGGTTGATTTGACGACGGCGGAACAATTTGCCGAAACTGGCCGCGACAAAATCGCATCCTCTGGAGAAAATGAAGCTAAATCAGTGGGTTAGAATATGTCCTACGGCTTGACAATCGGATGTTCTGAAAGTAGTGTGCGCCTCATCTGGATCGCAGAATTCTGCGCTTTTCGGGGACATGAATGAAACCGAAAAATCATCAGCCAGCAAATGATTGCCAAGATAAGCGTGATCGTCTGTCAGCTCTTGAAAGCGATATTTCTGAGATCCGGAAACGGCGGCAGCCGGTGCAGGAAAATCGCGCCAATGCGTCTATGCTAGGACTAGCGTGGCGCTTAACCATAGAAATGCTGGTTGGCATTGGGGTTGGTGGATATCTGGGCTGGTGGCTTGATCAGGCGATGGGCACCAAGCCGATTATGATGTTGGTGTTGCTGATTCTGGGTATGGCAGCCGGACTACTGAATTCAGTCCGCACGGTTAGCGACATGCGCCGGAAGCTGGACGAGAAAGATTTATCGGCCCAAAACGGGTCAGAGGATGAGGAGTAGAGCGTGGCAGGCAAGACGACTAATGCTGAAGGTGGCGCCGGCATCGATCCGATGCACCAGTTTGAGGTGCATGCGCTTTTTGATCTTCCAACGATTGCAGGCATTGATACTTCTTTCACCAACTCTTCCCTTTGGATGGTGATTGCCGTCAGCCTCATCACCGTATTTATGACAGCGGCTTCGCGCGGCACATCTTTGGTGCCGGGGCGCATGCAGTTAATGGGCGAACTGGCCTATAGTTTCGTTGCCAATATGATTAAAGAAAATATCGGCACGGAAGGCATGCGTTTCTTCCCGTTCATTTTCTCGCTGTTCATGTTTATTTTGTTCTGCAACATGCTAGGCATGCTGCCTTACAGCTTTACCGTTACCAGCCATTTGATTGTGACTTTCGCTCTGGCGGCCACCGTCTTTATTTTGGTGACTTTGGTTGGTTTTGCCCGTCACGGTATTGGCTTTTTGAAGCTGTTCGTGCCATCAGGCATTCCGGTTGTTTTATTGCCACTTCTGGTGGTCATTGAATTGATTTCCTATCTTACACGCCCCGTTAGCCTGTCTGTTCGTTTGTTCGGCAATATGATGGCAGGGCATACAATGCTGAAAATTTTTGGCGGTTTCGTTGTCGGTCTTGGCTCGGCCGGATTGATACCGCTGGCTATTGCGCCATTTGCGCTCATGGTCGCTTTTACAGGGTTAGAATTATTGATTGCTGGGCTGCAGGCCTATGTTTTCACAATCTTGACCTGTATTTATCTCAACGAAGCCATCCACATGGACCATTAACCATACGACTTAATTCACTTTAACGCCCACGGGCACATTTGGAGACTAAAATCATGGAAGCAGAAGCAGCAAAATATATTGGCGCCGGTATCGCGTGTATCGCTCTAGCAGGTGCAGGTATCAGCATTGGTACAATTTTCGGTAATTTCCTTTCCGGCGCATTGCGCAATCCATCAGCCGCTCAGGGTCAATTCCCGAACCTGCTGTTGGGCTTTGCTCTTGCAGAAGCGACTGGCCTGTTTGGTCTGATTATCGCGCTTATCCTGCTGTTTGTTGTCTAATCAACAAACCCAGTTTAACCGTTAAGACGCTCATAGGATTCTAAGGAGGCCGCGATGCCGCAGCTCGATCCATCCACTTTCGGTTCCCAGCTATTTTGGCTGGCCGTAAGTTTTGTCACGCTTTATGTGGTGCTTTCAGTGCTGGTGTTGCCGCGCATTGGGGCGACCATGGCCAAGCGAAGCGAACAATTGGATGGCGATCTTGCCGAAGCAGAAGCGCTGCGTGCGAAAGCCGAGGCCGCCCTAGAAGCCTATGAAGAAGCCCTCGCTCAGGCCCGCACCAAAGCGCTCGTTGTCGCGCAAACCATGCGGGCTGAGGTGCAGGCTGAAACAGCACGTCAAAAAGCCGAGTTGGATGCGAAATTGGCCGAAGAGGCCGCCGCAGCAGACAGCCGGTTGGCGGCAACGCGGGAAGCAGCTTTAGCTGGTTTGCGCGACGCGGCCAAAGATATTGTTGGCGAAGTGATGTTGTCCATCGGTGTCGATCAGGCCGATGATAAATCTGTAGAAGCAGCTCTTGATGCTGCCAGCGGACGGTGATCTTTATGTTTGATGAAAGTTTTTTCGTAGCACTGTCATTTGCCACCGTTATTGGCGCCTTTATTTACATCGGCCTTCCACGCCGCGTGATGAAGGGGCTGGATGACAAAGCGGCAGCCATCGCGGAAGAGTTAAACCAAGCCAAAGCCTTGCGCGAGCAAGCGGCAAAAGTTTTGGCTGACTACGAAAAGCAGCGCAAACAGGCCGAAAAACAGGCTGACGAAATCATCAACCAAGCCAAAGCCAGCGCTGAGCGCACGGCTGAGGAAACCAAAGTGGCGATGCAAGCGCAAATGCAGCGTCGGGCCGCTCAGGCAGAATTGAAAATTGCTCGTTCGGAAGAGCAATTGATGAAAGAAGTGCGCGCGGCGATTACCGATTTGGCGGTAGATGCGGCAGCTCAGCTCGTGGCGTCTGGCTTGTCAGCCGATAAAGCCAAACAATTGGTTGACCGCAACATCGCCGACTTGCCTACAAATCTACAATAATTTTAAGCTTTAATTGCCGACACTGCCGGACTTTGAGCTGACACTTGGAGCGGGGCTTTGCTCTGCGTCTGCGCTATTTTTGTCCATGGCGTTATACATCGGCCAGCTTTCAGCCGCCAAAATGCGCTGGCTTGTCGCTTCTTGTTGTAGGCGATTGCGGTAAATCCATAGATTGGTCATGACTTTGTGAATATAGCCGCGCGTCTCGGGCGCTGGTAGGCTCTCGATGAACAGCAGCGGGTCGTTGACATCGTCAAGTTCACGCTGCCAACGGCGCACATTGCCCGGCCCGCCATTATAGGCGGCCAGAGCCAATATCAGGTTTTTGTTGAAATATTTCTCGCTCATCAACAGTCCGAGATATTTTTGCCCAAGCACCAGATTGGTCTCAGCATCCAATAATTGGTCGCGCCCATGGCGTCTGGAAAAGCTGCGGTCGCCGGAAATAAAGGCGGCGGTTTGCGGCATGATTTGCATCAGACCGCGGGCGCCAGCATGCGATTTGGCACGCGCTTTGAAGCGGCTTTCTTGGCGAATAAGAGCCAGCAGTAAAGCCCGATCAAGGCTTAACTCTTCCGATGTTGGCAAGACCGGATAACTACTTTCATAGAGCGACACAGGTAAACCCACGCCCAACTGCGTGCCAAGACGATTGGCCAAGGCTAATTGCGCCGCCGGATAATCATTTTCACGCGCATAAGACAGCAAGGTCCGCGCTTCCTTATCATTCAGCCGTTCTTGCAAATATAGTAGTTCCAATTCGGCTAATTCCGGTTGATCCGCGTCGCGTAGCAATTGCGCCCTGCGCAGGGCTGGATGGTGGGCAAATAAATTGCCAGTTGCGTCATCGGCTCTGTGCCAGTCGATTGGCAGGCCATTGGTCACATGCTGCACCGCAAGAAGGCCGTAAAAATGTGCGCCACTGGACGCCGCAGCATCGAAATGTTGCTCGGCTTCAACAATTTTACCTTGCTGGCGCAAGCCTCGCGCCGCCCAATAGGAGGCCTGCGCGCGTAATGCATTGCTAGCTGAAGGATTCTTAGCCAAAAACTCAAAATGGGTAACGGCAAGGTCAGTGTCGCCCAGTCGATAGGCCGCCAGTCCGGCATGCCAATCGGCCAATTGCACATATTTGCGGCTTTTGGCGGCCTCGCGTGCCAGCTTGAGCGCAATCTCAACCTTGCCCTCAATGTAATAGCTGCGGGCAATCAGTGACTTGAGAAAGTCGGTTTCATAATCGCTGAGGCGCCGCTTTTGCGACGACTGTGAAATATAACGAAGGGCTTGGGTTGGCCGCTCTTTTTGTACCAAGGAGGTCACATGAGCTTTGATGCGGCGACTACTATTGCTTTTGAACAACGGCGAGGCGGCGCGTGCTGTGCCTCCGAAATAGACTCGCGCGGGTGGTTTCTTGGCCATGGATACGCCGCGTGGGCGTCTCTTTTCCGCCAATTTATAAGCCCGCCAAGCATTCGGGTGATCGGCGTATTGTTTCAACCAGTCGCGCAGCTCTGACCATTTGGCGCGATATCCGGTTGGGTGCATATAACGCTGATAAAGCACATGGCCAATCAATAAGTCATCGTCGAGTTGTTTAATCAGACGGTCGGCTCGAGTCCATTTGGCGTCTTCTTGTAGGGTGAAAATCTCATCATACAGCACATCATCAGGCACTCTGTCGGGTGGCAGGTAATTGGGCCGCGGTGCCGGCACATAGGTGACCGCATGGGCTGGCGTAACGGCAACGAAGAAAATACCGGCAAGGGCGATAAATAGCCCATAGCGCAAAATAGTGAGGTGCCTAATCACGAGCTGGCCTCCGCTAAGCGCGCCTTGAAAGCACATAAATCAGCCCACATATCGGCCTTGGTCTCTGGGCGGCGTAATAGATAGGCTGGGTGTAATAGTGGCAAGGCCGGAATCTCACGCCCATCGGCAAGATAGCTTTGCCATTGTCCGCGCAGGCGGGTAATGCCAGTTTCGACGCCTAAGAGCGCTTTCGTCGACGTGCCGCCAATAAACAAAAGATAATCCGGCTTAGCCAAAACAATATGACGCTGAATAAATGGTAAACAAATCTCAATCTCTTCTGCGCTAGGGTTGCGGTTGCCGGGTGGGCGCCAAGCAATGATATTGGAAATATAAATATTACTCTCGCGCGAAAGACCTATATGCGACAGCATTGTGTCCAAAAGTTGACCGCTGGCACCGACAAAGGGCTTGCCATGACGATCTTCGTCTTGGCCTGGTGCTTCGCCGACCAGCATCACAGAGGCTCCGGCAATACCATCACAAAAAACCGTATTTTTAGCCGTGCGTTTGAGGGCGCACCCGGTGAAGTTTTCGAGCATCTGCTGCAAGGCTGGCAAGTCTTGTGCTTCGGCGGCCATTTGGCGCGCTTGCAAAACCGCGCTTTGATGTTCTTGCGGCGCTTGTGCTTGTCCGCCAACAACTGGCTTTGGTGCAACAACAGTTTTGCTAACAACCGCTGGCGCCGCATGGAGTATTTCGGGTGTCGGCGCTTCTTCCATATAATCGGCAGCGGGAGCGGCAACCATTGGCGCAACGGGCGCTTCAGGAGGTGGCGCCTCAAAATGGTTGACTGGCTCAGCGGCTAAAATATCGGTGCAACCGGCTTCAATATGTTGCTGCAAAAGGGCGCGCATTTGCCCGCGCGTTAGCCGGTTGGTCGAGATTTGCGAAGATGACGCAGATGATGGCATTTACCGCTCCAACGAAAACACGATTTAACTTTGGCATCACGCCTAAAAGAGCTTTATAGATAAACTCTAAAGGCTGCTCAAACCAACGAATCTTGTGTAGCTTTAGTTTAGCACGACATTGGGTCGCAGTGGGTGAACATTGCAGTTTTTTCGTCGTTGTTTTAGCTTATAGCAATCAAACAGTAGTTTAGGAGACAGCAATGACTGACTTGCCCGTGAATCAGGTAAACGCCCGCCAGGGTTGGGCGCTCGCGCCGGAAGAACGCGAAGCCATGGAGTATGATGTAGTAATTGTTGGCGCCGGACCTGCCGGTCTGTCGGCAGCGATTCGTCTGAAACAAATGGCGGCGGAAACCGGCAAAGAGGTGTCAGTCTGCGTGCTCGAAAAAGGCTCGGAAGTCGGCGCTCATATTTTGTCGGGTGCTGTGATTGATCCGGTTGGTGTTAACCGCCTGTTTCCTGAATGGAAAGAAATGGGCGCGCCTCTGGAAACTGAAGTGACCAGCGACCGTTTTCTGGTTCTCGGGCCGGCTGGCGCATTGCCACTGCCAAATATCATGCTGCCGCCAATGATGAAAAACCACGGTAATTATATTGCCAGTCTCGGCAATGTGGCACGCTGGTTGGGCGAGCAAGCTGAAGCGCTAGGCGTTGAGATTTATCCTGGCTTTGCCGCTGCTGAATTATTATTCGACGACAATGGGGCTGTGCGCGGCGTTGCTACGGGTGATATGGGCGTGTCGAAAACCGGCGAGAAAAAAGATGGCTGGATGCCTGGCATGGAATTGCTAGCCAAATATACCTTCCTCGCAGAGGGGGTGCGCGGTTCTTTGTCGAAAGCGGCGATTGCCCATTTTGAGCTTGATAAGGATAGCGATGTTCAAAAATACGGTATCGGCATTAAAGAGTTGTGGCAGGTAGATCCGTCTCAGCATAAGCCGGGCTATGTGCAACATACATTGGGTTGGCCGCTCGACAACCGCACCGGCGGTGGGTCGTGGCTGTATCACTTTGGCGACAATCTTGTGTCGATCGGCTTTGTGACGCATTTGAATTATGAGAACCCGCATTTGTCGCCTTATGACGAATTTCAACGTTTCAAAATGCACGACGCTATTCGCCCGACATTAGAAGGCGGTAAGCGCATATCTTATGGTGCGCGGGCGATTACTGAGGGTGGCTATCAATCTGTGCCGAAACTGGCCTTTGCCGGTGGGGCACTGCTTGGGTGTGCGGCCGGTTTTGTCAATGTGCCACGCATTAAAGGCAGCCACAACGCTATGGAAAGTGGCATTATGGCGGCTGAAGCGGCGTTTGAAGCATTGGCAGAGGGGCGCGGCTATGATGAGTTGAGCGGCTATCAGACGGCCTATGATAATAGCCGTTTGGCTAAAGAGCTGAAATCGGTGCGCAATGTGAAGCCGTTGCTGGGCAAATTCGGCACTGTCTTGGGCACGATTTTGGGCGGCGTCGAAATGTGGATGCGCACTTTGGGCATTGGCCTGCCATTCACCCTGAGCCATGGTAAAGCCGATTATGCAGCTTTGAAAAAAGCCTCTGAGTGCAAAAAAATTGATTATCCAAAGCCAGATGGCATCGTGTCATTTGACAAATTGTCGTCGGTATTTTTGTCGGCCACCAATCACGAAGAAGATCAACCTGCGCATTTGACGCTGAAAGATCCGAGTGTGCCTGTGGCGGTGAATTTGCGTGATTATGATGAGCCGGCACAGCGCTATTGCCCGGCTGGGGTTTATGAAATTGTTGGTCTCGAAACTGGCGATGAGCCTAGGTTGCAAATCAATGCGCAAAATTGCGTGCATTGCAAGACATGCGATATCAAAGATCCTAGCCAGAATATCAACTGGGTTGTGCCAGAAGGCGCAGGCGGGCCTAATTATCCAAATATGTAAGCCTCACAGCACTTTGAGGGGCATGACTTTGATGGGCATGGAGAGCCGATGAGCTGGAAACAATATGCACTAATAGGGTTGGCCTTAGTGGTGATGCTGTTTGCTGGCGCCGTGGTGCTTTTGACGTCGCAAGTTCAGCATTTTTATGTTGAGAAAGGGGTCGCTGGGTCTTATCTGGCGGCCCGACAGGCGGCCAAGAACAATGATCCGTTGGCGGCCGGTGATTACTATCGGCAAGTATTGCTGGCTAACCCACAAGACATGACGATTTTGCAAGCCACCATGCAGGCGCAATTACTGGCCGGCACCATAGGTCAGGCACAGGTCAGCGCGGCGCGGGTGTTGGAAGTTTTGCCAAATAACCGACAAGCCCTCTTGCTACAGGCCATTACGGATTTTGAAGCCGGCGACTTTAGTCGGGCCGGACGCGCGCTGAATGAAATGCCGCGCGGGCCGATGAGCCAATTGCTAGAGCCGAATATACGTTTATGGATTGCCATTGCCCAAGGTGACACAACATCGCAAGAACAGGCCTTGGGGCAATTGGCGCAAGCCTCATCATTTGCTGCCGTTAGCCTATCACAAGCCGCCCATGCGCTGGAAATGTCAGGTCAGATTGAAGCGGCGGCGGCGCATTATAATCGTGCTGCGCAGGCCGGTGGTTTGCGGTTTCTGTTTTTCACCAAAAGCTTTGGGGCGTTTTTAGAACGTCAAGATAAGAGCGAAGAAGCCACTAAAATTTATCAATTCTATCAAGCCACACATTTTTTTGACCCGCATATTGAGGCCGCTTTAGAGCGCGTGAAAAATAGTCAAAAACCTATCATCGAGACCGATGAAGTGGTTAATCTATCGCTCGCCTTCTTGGCTATTGGCGAAGTTATGATGGCCGAGCAGCGCCTTGAACTGGCAGCCGCCTATACACAATTGGCGTTTTATTTAGACCCGGGTAACGACCAAACTTCTTTCCAGCTCGGACAATTGGCTGCCGCACAGCAGCATTGGCGGGCCGCAGAGCATCATTATGGCAACATTACCCATGACGATATTATGTTCCGAGAAGCTCAGGTCGAACGGGCGCAGATTCTCGATGAATTAGGCGCCACTGAGACGGCTATTGCTCTGTTAACGGGCCAAGTTGAGATGTATCCAGACCACCAAGCCAGCCTTATCGCTTTGGGGGATCTCTATCGCGCGCATCGTCGCTTTGCTGAATCCGAAAAAGCCTATGATCAGGCGATCAATAATTTGGCGGTTGAGACAAAAGACGATTGGCATTTATATTTTGCCCGCGGCATTGCGCGCGAGAGAATGGGTAACTGGCGTCAGGCGGAAATGGATTTGCAAAAAGCCCGCCGCCTCTCAAATGATGAACCACATGTGCTGAATTATCTCGGCTATAGCTGGGTCGATAAGGGCATATACCTTGATGAAGGGTTGAAAATTATCGAGCAAGCGGTGGCCAAGAAGCCGCAAAATGGCTCCTTCGTCGATAGTCTAGGCTGGGCTTATTTCAAGCTCGGCAAATATGAAAAAGCCCTAGAAATATTGCAACGCGCCGGTCAATTAGAGCCTACTGATCCGGTGGTAACGGATCATTTGGGCGATGTGCTATGGCGATTGGGGCGTGAATTTGAGGCGCGCTATCAATGGCGCAAAGCCTTGGCTTTTGAGCCAGAAGAGGCGGACCGTAAGGCGATTGAAGAAAAACTATTACTTGGTCTGGGGCCTGTTCCAAAGGCCAAGCCAGAAGCCTTTATGCCGCGTGGCGGCACCGCAATCTAATGGCTGACAAGGTCAGGCTGTGTGCGCCAGCTAAAGTCAATCTTTCCCTCGGCGTGCGCGGGCGTCTGCCTTCCGGTTATCATGCGCTTGAAAGCCTCGTTGCTTTCGCCGCCTATGGCGACGTGCTGACGCTTGAAAAGGCCGGCACCACCAGCTTTTCCAGCAATATGCCGGACGGTGATGACAATATCGTGATGCGCGCGCATGAGGCCCTTCAGGCCGATATGGGGCAGCCACTGTCAGTGGCCATCAACTTGCAAAAAAACCTCCCCATTGCCGCCGGTCTGGGTGGCGGTTCAAGCGATGCGGCGGCGTGTTTGCGGGGGTTAATAGCGTTATTTGGGTTGCCAGTGTCGGCTGAGGATTTGTCGCGTTTGGCGCTTAGTTTGGGGGCTGATGTGCCAGTTTGTTTGGCCGCCCAACCTGTGTGGATGACCGATATTGGCGGGGCGTTGACACCGATTGGTGATTTGCCAACGGCCGATATTGTTTTGGTTAATCCGCGCCAAGCACTATCGACGCCGATGGTTTTTGAAGCCTTACAGGCTGGCCCGCCGATTGCGGCAAAACCGCCGCCGCCGGTGTTTTCTTGTTTTGACTCTATGGCTGATTATCTGCGCCAGCATGGCAATGACCTGCAGGTGCCAGCGGTGTCGATGGTTGCCGACATTGCCGACTGCCTTGAAAGTCTGATGGCAGCAGGCGGCCATTATGTCGCCATGAGCGGCTCGGGCGCCAGTTGTTTTGCCCTGTGTCCAGCAGGTGAAGGGGCGGCGATAGCGCAGGCTTATCGTGCCCTCAGAGCCGATGATTGGCTTGTGGCGACGGCGCTAGTAAGCGCGGGAAATGCAGAAATCGACCAATTGTTTTAATAAGTCGCGGGTTTGGGAATGAGGGAATAAGCCAAGTGAATCCTTGGCTTTCTCACCATAATGCGCGGCCCGTGCGATGGTATCAGCGAGCGCTGAGGTTTTGTCCATATGGGCCAAGGCTTGCGTTAAGTTGGCATTATGCTGTGCTTCATCAGCTTCTCCAGATTGCGCTGCCTGCAACGCTTGTTGCCAGAAAACGCGGTCGGTTTCGTTACTGCGGTGGAATGCCAAAATGACCGGCAATGTCAGCTTACCTTCGCGGAAATCTTCACCGATATTTTTACCGAGCACTTGGCCAACGCCGCCATAATCAAGCGCATCGTCAATCAATTGGAAGGCGATGCCTAGATTGCGGCCATATGATTTTAACGCTTCGGTTTCGCGCTCAGGCGCATCGGCAATCACCCCGCCAACTTCTGCGGCGGCAGAAAACAACGCCGCTGTTTTGGCATCAATAATGCGTAAATAATGGTCTTCAGACATATGCGTGCTTTGCAGCGCCGCCAATTGCATAACTTCGCCTTCGGCGATAATGGCTGCCGCGCCTGACAAAATATCCAATGCCTCGAGCGAGCGCGCTGCGACCATCATCCGAAACGCTTGGCCGAGCAGAAAATCGCCAACCAAAACACTGGCCTGATTGCCCCAAATTTTGCGCGCCGTTGGCTGACCACGGCGCATATCGCTGTCGTCGACAACGTCATCATGCAGCAATGTGGCGGTGTGCATATATTCAACCGCAGCAGCAAGGGTCACATGATCAGCCCCGCGATAGCCTGACAAATTGGCCGCCGATAGGGTCAGGAGAGGTCGCAGACGTTTGCCGCCGGCGCCAATAATATGCGCGCCAATTTCTGGAATCAGCTGCGCCGCTGACTCCATATGTGTGCTGATTTGGGTTTCTACCAGTGCCAAATCGGCACTGAAATAGGCCTGCAGATCTGATAAAGCGTCACGTGTTACGCGACCTGTCTCGCTAAAATTCAAAATTTCTGCCATAACAATCCTTCTCGGCTCCTCACGGCTGAGTATCGTCAGAAGTGCGGCGAGGTCAAGGATTAAGCAGATGAGACATAGTGATGCAAGATGAAGCAGCGACGACTATGGCGTTAACCCAAGACGGGTTTTTGGGCCAAAAGCTGAGCATTCGCCAGCCCGCCAAAGGCTTTCGTAGCGGCCATGATGCGGTAATGCTGGCGGCGGCGGCCAGCGGCCATGGTCGCGTCGGCGAGCTTGGCAGTGGCGCAGGCGTTGCCAGCCTATGCGTGGCGCGGCGGTGCCCAGAGGCGCAAGTTACAGGCATTGAGATCAACGCCGATTTGGTGTCTTTGGCCAATGACAATGCCGCGCAAAATGATTTATCTGATCGCGTGCGCTTTGTTGCCGGTGATATCGGCGGGCGCTTTGCCGCGCTCGAACTTGAGACCCATCAGTTTGACGAAATCATCGCCAATCCGCCTTACTACCAAGCCGGTTCGGTCAATGATTTGTCTGACGCTGGACGCCAGCAGGCGCATATCGCTGAAACCCATACGCTTGATAAATGGGTTAGTTGTGCATGCGCCCTCGTGGTGGCACGCGGCCATGTCAGTTTCATTCACCGCGCTGATGCCTTGGCCGATTTACTGGCCGCCATGCAGCCACGTTTGGGGGCGCTGAGTATTTTACCAATTGCACCGCGGCAAAATGCTCCGGCAAATCGGGTCATTGTACGTGGTCGCCGCGACAGTCGCGCTCCATTGAAGATCTTGCCAGCCGTTTATTTGCAAAATCCAGATGGTCAGGCCAGCGATTTGGCTGAGGCCATATTGCGTGATGGCTGCGCCCTTGCTTTTGATACGGCTGACGGGTAATTTCCGGCATGGCTAAATGCGATGATGTATTGGCAAACGGACGGTGTAATGACACAAAGCGATAAAGCGACTTCATTTCAAGACCTCATCCTGAATCTGCAGAGATATTGGGCAGATCAAGGCTGCGTGGTACTGCAGCCTTATGATATGGAAATGGGGGCGGGGACTTTTCACCCGGCGACTGTGCTGCGGGCTCTGGGGCCAGAGCCGTGGAATGCCGCTTATGTGCAGCCGTCGCGCCGTCCGACCGATGGTCGCTATGGCGAAAACCCGAACCGTTTTCAGCATTATTATCAGTTCCAAGTAATTTTGAAGCCATCGCCGGACAATATTCAGCAGCTTTATCTCGATAGTTTGAAAGTTTTGGGCATTGATCCGATGGCGCATGATATTCGCTTTGTCGAAGACGACTGGGAAAGCCCGACGCTGGGCGCCTGGGGGCTGGGTTGGGAAGTCTGGTGCGATGGCATGGAAGTATCGCAATTTACTTATTTCCAACAAGTCGGCGGCATTGACGTTGAAATGGTGGCCGGTGAACTGACCTATGGTCTTGAGCGTTTAGCCATGTATGTGCAGGGCACAGACAATGGCTTTGACCTCGACTTTAATGGCCAAGGCGTCAGCTATGGCGATGTTTTCCATCGCTCGGAAGTTGAGTTTTCGCACTATAATTTTGAGGCGGCGAACACTGATATTCTGCTGCGCCATTTCGAGGATGCCGAAAGCGAGTGTCTACAACTGGTTGAAAAAGGCTTGGCTTTGCCTGCCTATGATCAATGTATGAAGGCCAGCCACAATTTCAATTTGCTGGATGCGCGTGGGGTGATTTCAGTGACTGAGCGACAAGCCTATATTGGCCGCGTACGCGCTTTGGCGAAGGCCTGCGCCGAAGCGTGGCTGGCTGGATCAGCCAAGGAAGTAGGGCAATGAGCGATTTCATTTTAGAGCTTTATTCGGAAGAAATTCCTGCTGGCATGCAAGCCCGCGCCATGACTGATTTGACAAACCATATCATCGGTTTTCTGGCCTCTTTCGATGTCGAGCCAAGCAATGTTCAAAGCCATAGTGCGCCACAACGCATTGCACTGAGCATGGACGGTCTGCCAGAAAACCTGCCCGACCGGCATGAGCAAAAAAAGGGCCCGCGCCTCGATGCGCCGGAAAAAGCCATTGAGGGATTTTTGCGCGCCAATGGACTTGATAGCACGGACGCTTTGAGCGTCGAAGAGCATCCCAAAGGGGCGTTTTATGTGCTCGAGGTCAACCAGAAGGGCCAGCCGCTTCAGCAGGCTCTGGCAACATTTTTGCCAGAGATGATTGCGACATTCGCTTGGCCGAAATCAATGCGTTGGGGCACTGGAAGCTTACGCTGGGTGCGGCCTTTGCGGGCTATTCTATGTTGTCTGGACGGCGCCATTGTACCGTTTGAGGTTGATGGGATTGTATCTGGCAAACTCACTTACGGACATCGCTTCATGGCGCCACAGCCGATTACCATTGAGCGGTCATCGGATTATTTAGCAGCTCTGGAAAAAGCCTATGTGCTGGCTGATCCGGCCATTCGACAGGCGATGATTGCCGAGGTCTCAACGCAACTGGCCCAGCAAGTCGGCGGCGATTTGGTCGAAGACGCGGGCTTGATTAACGAAACTGCCGGTTTGGTGGAATGGCCAGTGCCATTATTGGGCAAGATTGACGCTGAATTTATGGACGTGCCAGAGGAAGTCTTGATTTCGGTCATGCGCACGCACCAAAAATATTTTGCTCTACGTGGCCAAGACGGCAAATTAATACCTTATTTCATTACGGTATCGAATATGCAGACCGCCGATCAAGGTGCGAAAATTATCGCTGGCAATGAGCGTGTATTGCGCGCGCGCTTGTCTGATGGTCGATTTTTCTGGGATCAGGACCGCAAACAATCATTGGAAAGCCGTTTGCCGGATTTGGAGAAAGTCACTTTTCAAGCACGTTTGGGCACAGTGCGACAAAAATCTGACCGTTTGGTGCATTTGGCACAAACCTTAGCCGTGCCATTTGCAGCTGATGTGGCGCATGCGCAAAAAGCTGCACATTTGTGCAAGGCTGATCTGGTTTCCGGCATGGTGTACGAGTTTCCTGAGCTGCAAGGTATTATGGGCGGCTATTATGCCAATCACGATGGTTTGGACGCTGCTGTCGGCGCCGCTATTCGTGACCATTATAAGCCGCTGGGCCCAGGCGATGCGTTGCCTGCGACGGCTGAGGGGCAGCTTGTCGCCTTGGCTGATAAAATCGACACATTGACCGGCTTTTGGTCAATTGATGAAAAGCCAACCGGTTCGAAAGACCCTTATGCTCTGCGCCGTGCGGCACTCGGCGTTATTCGTATTTTACAAGAAGGCCAAGTGCGCTTATCGCTCAAGGATGTTTTCGCTCAGGCGCTGGCTTTGCATGGCAGCGACAATATCGACGCCTTGAGTGATGATTTGATGAGCTTTGTCGGTGATCGACTGAAAGTTTATTTGCGCGACCGAGGCCTGAGCCATGATATCGTTAGCGCTGTTTTCGCTGATGGTGGCGACGATTTAGTGGTTCTGATTTCACGGGCGGAGAAACTCGCTGCCTTTTTGGCGTCGGATGATGGCGGCAATTTATTGGCCGCTTATCGTCGCGCGCAGGGAATTTGCGCCAAGGCCGACAAGCTCAATGGCGGCATTCAAAGCAAATTACTGGTTGAGAGCAGCGAGCAAGATTTGTATCAAGCCATCAACGCCCTTGATGCGGCTGATTTTGCTGATTTGGCGGCCTATGATGACTATCTCAACGGTCTGGCCACTTTACGGGCGCCGGTTGACGGATTTTTTGACGCCGTCATGGTCAATGATGACAATGCGGACATTCGTCAGAATCGGTTAAACTTGTTACAAGCTTTGCTAGATAAAATGCGCCAAGCGGCGGCATTTGAGTTGATTGAATAGGGCCGAATATGTCGGATAGCAAACTTGTTTATGCCTTTGGCACTGGTTTTGCCGATGGCAATGCTGGGCTGTCGGCCTTGTTGGGCGGCAAGGGCGCTAATTTGGCCGAAATGTGCCATTTAGGCCTTCTTGTTCCGGCTGGGTTTACCCTCACAACCGAAATCTGCACTTACTTCAATGCTCATGATGAGCAGTTTCCCGACGGTTTTGAAGCTGCCGTGATTGCCGCCATGGATAAAGTGGGCACCGAACAGGGCAAGCGTTTTGGTGATGGCCAAACCCCCTTGCTGGTTTCAGTGCGTTCAGGTTCGCGTGCCTCTATGCCGGGGATGATGGATACGGTTTTGAATCTCGGCCTCAATGATGCGACGGTTGAAGCCTTGGCCAAAGTGACTGGCGACGAGCGCTTTGCATGGGATAGCTATCGTCGATTTTTGCAAATGTTTGGCGATGTGGTGATGGGCGTGTCGCATGATTTTTTCGAAGAAATCATCGATGATTATAAATATGAAACCGGCCTTACTGAGGACGCCGCCTTTGGTGCGGATGATTGGCGCGACATATGCAAAAGGTTTCGCGCGATTATTCAAGAAGAAGCGGGACAAGCCTTTCCGCAAGACCCTTATGAACAATTATGGGGCGCCATTCGGGCGGTTTTCAAAAGCTGGAACAACCGCCGCGCGATAACCTACAGGCAATTGCAGAATATTCCCGATGACTGGGGCACGGCGGTTAATGTGCAAGCCATGGTGTTCGGCAATTTGGGCGAAACCAGCGCCACGGGTGTTGCCTTTACGCGCAATCCATCAAATGGCGAAAAAGAAATTTACGGCGAATATTTGCTCAATGCGCAAGGTGAAGATGTCGTGGCTGGCATTCGCACGCCGCTTTATTTATCGAAAAAAGCCCGCCTCGATTCTGGGCTGGAAGAGTTGTCGCTCGAGGAGGAAATGCCAGAGAGCTACGCCGAATTGCTGCGGGTCTTCGATGTTTTGGAAAAACATTTTTGCGACATGCAAGATATTGAATTTACCATTGAACGGGGACGCTTGTTTATTTTGCAAACCCGCAATGGCAAGCGAACGGTAAAAGCTGGCCTTAAAATTGCCGTTGCCATGCAACAAGAGGGTCTGATTTCGAAGGACCAAGCGGTGATGCGTATTGACCCGATGGCCTTGGAGCAATTGCTGCACCCGACGCTTGACCCAAATGTTCAAGTTGAAGAAATCACCCGTGGTCTGCCGGCGTCGCCGGGTGCCGCCAGTGGAGCCGTGGTGTTTTCCGCAGATCGCGCCGAGGCGGAGAACGCGCTGGGCCATGATGTGGTGCTGTTACGCATGGAGACCAGCCCAGAAGATATTCACGGCATGTATGCGGCGAAAGCGGTTTTAACATCGCGCGGTGGTATGACCAGCCATGCGGCGGTTGTTGCCCGTGGTCTCGGACGGCCCTGCGTCTCCGGCGCCAGTGCCATTCAAATCGACTATGACGGGCAGCAGGCAAAAATTGGCAAAATGGTTTTGCGTGAGGGCGATTTGATTACCGTCGATGGCACATCAGGACGTGTGCTGCTCGGGCAAGCGCCGACACTTGAGCCTGAGTTGAGTGGTGATTTTGGCAGTTTGATGAAATGGGCCGACAAGCATCGCGGTCTCGATGTGCGCGCCAACGCCGAAACGCCAGCCGAGGCCGAGCGGGCACGGCGGTTTGGCGCTCAAGGTATTGGTCTGGTGCGCACGGAACATATGTTCTTCGACGCACGGCGTATTTTTGATATGCGGTGCCTAATTTTGGCCGCCGATGCAAAACAACGACAAAAGGCGCTGGATCGTTTGCAGCCTGAACAAGAAAAAGACTTTGTTGAACTGTTTACGATTATGGCTGGCTTGCCGGTCACTATTCGCCTGCTCGACCCACCATTGCACGAGTTTTTGCCACATCCGGAAGATGACTTGCAACAACTGAGCGAAACTTTGGGCGTCACTGAGGGAGAGCTGCGGCTACGGATTTCCAATTTGGCGGAAACCAACCCCATGCTAGGCCATCGAGGTGCGCGTTTGGCGGTAACAGCACCAGAGATTTACCAAATGCAATTGCGGGCAATCTTCGCAGCCATGCGCGCAACCCAAGACAATCCGGCCCATATCGAGATTATGTTCCCGCTGATTATTGATGCGGCAGAATTAGCCTATTTATGCGATATGGCGCGAGGACTGGCCGATGAGGAAGAGGCGGCGCATGGCACGCGCCCAAATTTCACTCTTGGGTCGATGATTGAGGTGCCGCGGGCTGCGCTTTTGGCTGACCAATTAGCAACACATGCAGAATTTTTCTCTTTTGGTACTAATGATTTGACGCAAACCACCCTTGGGGTGAGCCGCGATGATGCGGGTAAATACATGCCGAGCTATGTTGAGAAAGGCTTTCTGGCCGACGATCCATTTATATCATTAGACACCTCAGGCGTTGGGATTTTGATTGATATGGCGGCAACAAAAGCGCGCCATACGCGCCCTGATATTAAACTTGGGATTTGCGGTGAACACGGTGGTGACCCACAAACCATTGAATTTTGCCAACGCGTTGGGCTAGACTATGTGTCTTGCTCACCTTACCGCGTACCGATAGCTCGTTTGGCGGCTGCGCAAGCGGCTATTCGCCAAAGTAAAGTATAAAAATTAGTTGGCTGAGGCGGCAAATCGCATTATTTAGGGGCAAGGAGCATTGAAAACTGCAGGAGGGACCCATGCTACAGTTGTTGCAGTGGTTAGACTTCGGGAGATTAGTTAGCAAGACGTCATTGGTTGGCTCTAGCCTAATTGCCGGTTTATTCTTTTTGGGTTGGTCTTTGAGCCAGCAAGGCCAGTCAATGGTCATTGAGCCTGTGGCTGAGATTCCAACACATTTTGAAAGCTTGTTTACGCCAGACAGCGCTGAGTTAGCGCCAGAAGTGTTTTCTGAAGCGCGGCATTGTTTGGCCCAAGCGATTTATTTTGAAGCGCGCTCTGAGCCCATTGAGGGGTGGGAAGCCGTCGCCGATGTGGTCATCAACCGCACCCACGACCGGCGCTATCCAAGCACAATTTGTGGTGTCGTTTTTCAGGGCGAATACAATCGCCATAGCTGCCAATTCTCATTTGCTTGCGATGGCCTATCGGATCGGGCACGCAATCGTAAACTTTGGAAAAAAGCTGTAGAACTTGCTGGCGCCAAATTAGTCGAAAACCGCGAACGCTCAGAAACCACTCAGGCCACGCATTATCACGCCGATTATGTGACGCCTTATTGGAGCGAAAAAATGGTTCGCTTGACCAAAATTGGGCGGCATATTTTTTACACCGATAAGCGGGTGGTGAACTTCTAAGCGTTAGGCTTTGACGTCAATATCTAATCCGAAATCAAGCACCGGCGCCGAATGGGTAATCGCCCCGACGGAAATAAAGTCAACGCCGGTTTCGCTAATAGCAACCACCGTATCGCTATTGACGCGACCTGAGGCTTCTAATACCGCACGTCCTTGATTCATCTCAACCGCCTGCCGCAAAACATCTGGCGCCATATTATCTAACAGGATAATTTTTCCGCCAGCTGACAGTGCTTCCGAAAGCTGGTCCAGCGTGTCCACTTCAATTTCAATCGACAACATGTGACCAGCCGCTTGTTGCGCCGCGTGCAAAGCCGCCGCGACACTGCCAGCCACGGCAATATGGTTGTCCTTTATCAAAATCGCATCATCCAGACCAAAGCGGTGATTAACCCCGCCACCGGCTCTGACGGCATATTTTTCAGCCGCTCGCAGGCCCGGTGTGGTTTTGCGCGTGTCGCAAATTTTCGCTGATGTGTGGGCGACCAAATCGACCAATTTGGCGGTTTGAGAAGCGACGCCAGATAAATGCCCGAGAAAATTCAATGCAACACGTTCGCTGGCCAAGAGGGCTTGGGCGGGGCCACTGATTTTGGCGATATCATCGCCCGCTTCAAGGCGCGCGCCATCTTCTTTGAAGCGTTGCATGGTAAGTCCTGATTGGGCGGCGGCAAAAGCGCAGGCAGCAAAATCAAGGCCGGCTAAAACCCCTGGCTCGCGGGCGCGAATAATTGCGTCGGCTTGTGCGTGAGCTGGAATAACCGCCTGAGCGGTGACGTCGCCACTGCGTCCCCAGTCCTCGGTCAGCGCGGCTTCGACCATTTGCGAAACCAGCAAAGCAGAAAGTGATGAGGGAGCATGCGACATGAAATTTCCTTATTTAGATTTGGCGCTTGTCAGCCCAATGTCAGCCTCTGGCTCAAGCTGCTGATAATCGGCTTGCAATTGCGCATAGGTCAACAGGCTGTGGCTTGGTGTGGCTGATGTCTGAGAGAAATCGAGACGATAGTGTCCACCACGACTCTCTTCGCGGTGGAGCGCAGCCATGGTGATGAACTGAGCGGCTAAAACCATATTGGCAAACGGCGCTGTGCCTTGCGCGGCGCGCTCCAATTGGCGCAATTCGTGTAGCGCGCTCACCAGCCCTTGGCGGCTACGCAACACGCCGACATGCCGTGTCATAATTTGTCGCAAGCGGGCTGTCGCCGGGGCAAATAACGCGTCGCTTTGACCAATATTGGTTGCCGGAGGGGCAGGTCGTGCGCCGCCAATGGTGGGCACCATTTGATTAATGTCATTGGCGATATTGGCGCCAAAAACAATCGCTTCCAGTAGCGAATTACTGGCCAGACGATTGGCGCCATGCAGGCCAGTTGAAGCCACTTCGCCACAGGCCCAAAGCCCTGGCAGGCTGGTGCGACCATGAGTGCTGGTGCGAATGCCACCCATATGGAAATGCATCGCTGGCGCAATAGGCAATGGCTGTTTTGTCGGGTCAATGCCAGCTTTTTGGCAACTGGCAAAAACCGTTGGAAACCGGTTTTCGAGATTCTCGGCCAGACCGCAGGGGCGCAAATCGAGCCCGGCCTGTCCGGTTTCCGTGATTTGGTGAAACACGGCGCGCGCCACAATATCGCGCGGGGCGAGCTCGGCATCGGGGTGCACATCCGGCATAAAGCGCTGGCCATTGGCATTGACCAAAATCGCCCCTTCACCGCGCAAAGCCTCGGTAGCCAAGGGCGCTGGGTCACCCATGCCAGTTAAAGCAGTGGGGTGGAATTGTACAAATTCAGCATCGGCTATATGCGCACCAGCGCGCGCTGCCATGGCCAGTGCCTCTCCATTGGCGGCGTGTGGGTTGGTGGTAACTTCATAGAGATGGCCAGCGCCACCCATCGCCAAAATCACGGCGCGTGCGCGAATGAGCAGAGGCCCTGCAAGGCTGGTTTTATTGGCGGGACGGGCAAATACGCCGACCACGCGGCCATCTTCAATGGCCAGTTCATAGGCTGCGAAGCCTTCAATAAAGTTCAAACTCGGCGTGGCTTCAGCGCGGGCGATAAGGGTCGCCATGATTTCGCGTCCGGCACGGTCGCCGCGAATGCCAATAATCCGATTGTGGCTATGAGCGGCCTCGCGACCAAGGCGCAACTGGCCGTGTGCGTCTTTGTCAAAACTGACACCAAATTCGGCTAGATCAGCAACCCGCGCCGCCGCATCATTTGCCACCATGGCAGCAATTTCTGGGTCAACCAGACCAGCACCGGCGGTAATGGTGTCCTGCGCATGATAATCTGCATGATCATCAGCACCCATGGCTGCGGCAATGCCACCTTGCGCCCATTTGCTGGCTGAGCCTTTGGTGCGTTTTCGGCCAGACAAAATGGTCACCGGACGCGGAGATAATTTTAAGGCGGTAAACAGGCCGGCCAAACCAGCACCGATAACTAAGACATCGCCGACGTCAATAATATTGGCTGTTGAAAGGCTCACGACAGAGCCTACTTGCTCAGTTCAATCATCCGCTCGACCGCTTGGCGGGCCTTGGCGGCGATTGTTGCATCAACCTCAACCGCTTGACGCTCATAAACCAGAGCTTCCAGCACTTTAGGCAGGGTGATTTGTTTCATGTGCGGGCAAAGATTGCACGGACGCACGAAATTGACCTGCGGGTTATCAACCGCCACATTGTCACTCATTGAACATTCGGTCACCATCAGCAAACGATCGGGTTGATTATCTGTAACCCATTTGATCATCGCTGATGTTGAGCCAGAAAAATCGGCCTCATCGAGCACATCTGGTTTGCATTCAGGGTGGGCAATAATTTTCAGGCCCGGGTCATCGGCGCGATATTGCTGCAATTCTTCAGGGGTGAACAACTCATGCACTTCGCAACGCCCCTTCCATGCAATTACTTCGACGTCGGTTTCACGGGCAATATTTTGCGCTAAAAATTCGTCAGGAATGCACAACACTCGATCAGTGCCCATACCATTGACGATTTTGACAGCATTGGAAGATGTGCAGCATACATCGCTCTCGGCTTTGACTTCGGCTGATGTATTGACATAGGTGACAATTGGCACGCCCGGATAGGCTTCACGCAATGCCCGCACGTCGGCTCCGGTGATTGATTCAGCTAACGAACAACCGGCTCCCATATCGGGGATTAAGACGGTTTTCTCTGGGTTCAATAGTTTTGAGGTTTCTGCCATGAAATGCACACCGCATTGGACGATAATGTCTCCCTCGGCTTTGGTCGCTTCAATGGCCAATTGCAGGCTGTCGCCAGAAAAATCGGCAATGCCGTGGAAAATCTCTGGCGTTTGATAATTATGCGCCAGAATGACAGCGTTTTTCTCGCGTTTGAGCTGATTGATCGCCTTGATATAGGGCGCAAAGAAGGGCCATTCAACAGGCGGAATCACTGATTTCACGCGCTCATAAAGCGGCGCCATATCACGGCCCAATGCGTCATTATATTGGATGTCCATTTCTTGCAAAATGAGCGACGCTGTCTGACCGGCTGGTGCGGTGACGGCTTTTTTAATCAGACCTTGGCTTGCGGTAAACATCAAGAACCTCCGTATTTATACTCAATTTGAGCATAATTATATAACTAATATGAGCCTTCCAGCGGTAAAATCAAGTTCAAAATCGGGTTTTTTGCCAGCCTGTTGATGATTAGCCGCGTCGTGGCCGCGATGAGGAAACGCGTAATCCAGACAATGGGCGGTCGGCGCGGTCGCCGTGGCGGAAGCGGAAGAGCTCGGCGGGTCGGCCGCGCGATTTTTCCATCTTGCCCGTGCTGTCGAGAAAGTTGGATTTTTCGACCATGCGACGGAAGTTTTGCTTGTGTAGTCGCACGCCAAGAATGGCCTCAGCGGTCTTTTGTAATTGTGTCAGGGTGAATTGAGGTGCCATGAGATCAAAAATAACCGGTCGATATTTGAACTTGCCACGTAGGCGCCCCAAAGCGGTCGCCAGAATACGGCGGTGGTCAAGCTGCAGACTGGTGCCGGGAATGCCCTGATAAAGCGGCTCTGGGTTGCGTCCCTCTAGATAAGACTCCTCGGTCAGACCTGCCTCATACAAAATTTCATATCGTTCCAAGACAAACTCTTCGTCCCATTGATCGCGATCGCGACCAAAAGCTAAGCGCACGCGCTCTTGTGCTTCGGGAGCCGCTGTCAACCAAGTGTCGAGCGCCGGAATAATCGATTCATCGAGACAAGCTGGACGACCATCGCGCCAATCTTCCCACGGGAAGAAAGAATAAATATTGCGCCATAGGGAGGCGCCGCCGCCACTTCCGCGAGCCGTTTGATTGGCCAGCGCTAAATAGCCAACTGAAACCGTGTGCGTATCGGGTGCCTCAAAATCTCGCTGGCGACCTTGGTCGGCGAATGTGTACAGCTGCTCGACATGACCGAGGTCAACGCCAACTTGTTCGCGCACCCAATGGCGCAGGCCAATTTCCATCGTCCGGTGCTGGTCAGGCATGAACGGGCCAAACGGTAGACGCGGGCGATGGTTGTTGGCGTCATCTTGTGGCTCCACCATGCGGCACAGCAAATCATCACCGGCCACGCACATAATGGCGGTGCTGATATCGATGAAAATCTCCGGGGCGTCTGTCATAACAGATAGGGCCTTATGATTGTTTCATATGTGCGCGCGTGTGCTTTTCCATAAGCCGAATAAAACGCTGACTGGCTTCATTCGGCTCTAACCCTTTCAGGTTAACATCAGCGATGTCGCGCGGGCGACCGAAAATATTCTTTGCTTCGGTTTCGCTAAACCCAGCCAATTGAATGGCTTCAATATAGGCGGCGGCAGTATCAGCGCGCTTGATGAGGTCATTGACACTATTAGGCAGATGGACCGGCAGACCAAAGCGCCGGTGAATGGCCGCTAAAAGCCCAGCCTCAAGGGCTTTATAGTCAGCGCCAATGGCCGCTTTAAACGGGCTGATTAAATCGCCAATGACATATTCTGGCGCGTCATGCAGCAGGGCGGCCATGCGATAAGCAGCCGGCCAGCCGGGGCGCCAATGAACGCATAAACGTTCCACCAACAGCGAATGTTGCGCCACTGAAAACCCTTGCGGGCCCTTGGTTTGGCCGTTCCAGCGCATGACGCGGGCCAGCCCGTGGGCAATATCTTCAAGTTCAATATCCAGTGGTGAAGGATCGAGAAGGTCGAGGCGTCGCCCGCTCAGCATTCTTTGCCATGCGCGCGTCTGGTTTCCTGCTGAATCCTTGCGTCCTGCCATTCTAGCTCTAGCTGGCGCGACGGACGATAATGCTACCGGCAGAATACCCCGCACCGAAACTACAAATCACGCCAATCTCACCAGCTTTGAAATCTTCTTTATGCTTATGGAAGGCGATAATCGAGCCGGCAGAACTGGTGTTCGCATATTCATCTAAAACCGTTGGTTGCAAATCATCATTAGGGTCGTGGCCCAATACTTTTTTGGCAATCAAATCATTCATGCCGCGATTGGCTTGGTGCAACCACATCCGCCGCAGACCAGCGGCTTGCAGATTATTGTCCGCCAGATGGGCTGAGATGAGTTCGGCAACCATCGGCACGACTTCGCGGAAAACCTTACGGCCTTCCTGAACGAATAATTTATCCTTGGCGTCGCGGGTTTCGGCATTGGTGCGATTGAGGAAACCGAAATTATTGCGAATATTATTAGAGAACTGGGTCATCAGGCGGGTGTCGATGATTTCAAAACCACGATCGCTCTTGGCGACTTCGCCATTTTCCAGAATAATTGCTGTGCATACGTCGCCAAAAATAAAGTGGCTGTCACGGTCGCGGAAGTTCAAATGGCCGGTGCAAATTTCAGGATTTAAAATCAATACGCGCTTGGCACTTCCAGAACGGATGATGTCATAGCCATTTTGCAGCGCAAATGTGGCCGACGAACACGCGACATTCATATCAAAAGCGAAACCATCAATACCCAACAGGCCTTGCACTTCAATTGAAATGGCTGGATAGGCCCGCTGCAAATTCGAGCAGGCAACAATCACGGCATCAATATCATTGGCTTCAATGCCGGCTTGGGCAATCGCCTCATTGGCTGCATGCAATGACATTTCAGCCAAAATAGATGGCTCGTCATTGCTCCGCTCTGGCAATTGCGGGCACAAAATATCTGGGTCGACAATGCCTGCCTTGTTCATCACAAAACGGCTTTTTATGCCCGAAGCTTTTTCGATGAACGCGCTGTTCGATTGGGTCAGAGCCTCAATTTCGCCGGCTTCAATGGCGGCGGCATTATCAGCATTAAATTTATCAACATAGGCATTGAAACTGGCCACCAGCTCTTCATTGCTGACCGATTCTGATGGCGTGAACAAACCTGTTCCTGATAAAATGACTTGTGACATTGAGCTACTCTCCCCCTATACGTGCCGTAACTATTGATAAGTTTAACAGTTTTGCCAGCGATGACCAGTGACCATAAGCGCCTGTGGTTCACATCTGGTGACACTATGTTACGGCGCTTCGCCTTCGCCATATACGCCGGGCAGGCGGGTAAATGATTTTCCATCGCAAAGCAAATTTTCTAACGCCGCATCTTCGCGTATCAGCGCCAAAGCGTGGGTTTTCGAACAACTCATAATTTCGCCGCATTGTCGTTGGCCATCAGTGATGGCGGTGCCACGTTCAGGCGCCTTATCAGCGAATGAAATCGGCCATAGTTTCTTGCGCAGCTGACCTTTGCGGTGGGTGCGCGAGGTTACTTCTTGGCCAATGAAACAACCTTTTTTGAAATCAACACCGGCCATTTCAGCCAGCCCAAACTCCAGAGGAAAAATACTGGCTGGCGGCATTTCATCAGCGCCCTCGGCGACCCCCAGTCGAATGCGGTTATGCCGCCAATCCTCAAACTTACCCTCGGGCAGAGATAAGGTTGGCGCCGTGTCAAATACGCCTCGCAAACCTAACCCCTCATGGCGCGGATCGGTAACAAACCCAAGCGCAGACGGGCAAGGATAGCCATCTTCTTGCCATATGGCGACGCTGCGCATATCGCTCAGGCTGATATCGACGTCGGCGCGCAATTTATACAAATTGAGTTTTTTCGCCAAATCCTCGGCGATGGCGGCATCGCAATCGAGCAGAAAACTGTCATCTTCGGTGAAAACTAAAAAATCATAAGCCAGCTTGCCTTGAGGCGTAAGCAGCGCCGCCATTTGGCAGTTTTGCGTGTCACGAGCATTTACGTTTTGCGTCAGCAGGTTTTGCAGAAACGCTTCGCGCTGCGAACCACTGACACGCACAATGGCGCGATTTTTTAATGTCGTTTGATATAAACTCATCTTCTTCATTTGGGTCAAATCGGTGTATTTTGCAAGTGTTGTTGTGGCCACCGGCGGTGGCCGAGATAAATAGGGTGATATGGCCTCGCAAAATATTTTGTTTTTGGCACCAGAATCCAGACTGGACGCGTTCACTGCGACCGGTGTTTTGGATGCGTTGATTAAACGCGAGCCAGAGGCACGCATCACGATTGTCTGCCATCCACATTATGTTCAATTTTATGAAAATGCGCCGGCAGAGATAAGCTTTTTGGTTTTTGATGATGTGTCGACATGGCGTCAAAGGGCGCGATTGTCCGGTCTGCTTCTGGGGCGTGTCTATCACCGCATTGTTGCGCTCGGAGATTTTCGTTTGCCCTATTTTCTCTGGGCCAAACACCGGCATATTTTTACCTTTCAACCTGACGCCTACCGCCTGCCAGATTTACACCGACCCGAGAGTAATAATCCCGCCACGCTATGGGGCGATGACCGGCGTCATTTGCCCTTGCCTGAGACCTTGGCCAATGATGCGCCACTCATCGTCGTGGCACCGGGCGAAGCAGGGCGTACCCAATGGAATGGGAAATTATATGCCGAGCTGGCTTGGCGCTTAGCAACGGCGCATGAATCTTATCGCAATGCGCATATGGTGGTATTGCGCAATAGTGATGAGGCCGACCCGCTGGTATCAGCAACTGTCGAAGCGATTGAGAAAAACATTCCCCCCGGCCAACGCAGCGTTTTGACCGATTTAGCCTTTAGTAAAAAGATCGCCCTGTTGCAGCGGGCGCAGGTCATGGTTGGCACAGACCGGCTATATGCGCGCATGGCGGTGCAGGCGGGAACGCCGATCGTCGTGCGTTTCGACGCGTCGGGTCAGGCGCCAGAAAATTGCCCGTATAATCTCTACGGCGGCACACAAGCGACAGATTTAGCCCTTTTTCTTGCCGAAGAATTCGCAAAGGTGGCGACAGATGACGGTTTATCTGCTAAGTCTTAAGCCTGTCATCAACTTACATTCAGGTGCGTTTTATGTCCGAAAAGCCTTATGATCTTGTGATAACCGGTGCCGATTTGGCCAGCCACACAGGCAGCGCGGCCACTAATATAGCCATTAAAGATGGCCGCTTCGCCAAAATTGGTGATGTCACTGCAGGGCAAGGCGCGGCCCATATTGATGCCAAAGGGCTGACGCTTTTGCCCGGTGTGATTGATACGCAAGTGCATTTTCGCGAACCCGGCAATGAGCATAAAGAAGATTTGCAATCAGGATCACTCGCTGCCGTGATGGGCGGGGTAACGGCCGTGTTTGAAATGCCCAACACCAAACCACCCACTACCAGCGTCGAAGCGATTGCCGATAAAGTGGCGCGTGGACGAAATCGCATGCATTGCGATTTTGCCTTCTATGCTGGCGGCACGCACGAAAATGCTGCGCTTTTGCCTGAGCTCGAACGCCAAGAAGGGGTTTGCGGGGTGAAAGTTTTCATGGGCTCGTCAACCGGAAACCTGTTGGTTGCTGATGATGATGGCGTGGCTGATATTTTGAAACATATCACGCGCCGCGCCGCGTTTCACAGTGAAGACGAATTTCGTCTGCGCGAGCGCCGCCCGCTAGCTGAAACTGGCAATGTTGCCACCCATCCGATTTGGCGCGATGAGGAAGTGGCGATTTCAAGCACACGACGGCTGATTAAAATGGCGCGGGCCGCTGGCAAGAACATCCACGTTTTGCACATCACCACAGAGGAAGAAATGCATATTCTGGCCGCTAATCGTGATATTGCTTCGGTCGAAGTGACGCCGCAACATCTGACCTTAGCGGGTCCGCAAGCTTATGATGAGCTTGGCACTTATGCGCAAATGAACCCACCTATTCGCGACGCGCGCCATCGTGCGGCGTTATGGAAAGCCCTCGAACAAGGTATTGTTGACGTTATTGGCTCCGATCACGCGCCGCATACGAAAGAAGAAAAAGCCGATGCCTATCCGCATTCGCCATCTGGCATGCCGGGCGTGCAAACCCTGTTGCCGCTGATGTTACATCATATGAGCGAAGGTAAATTATCATTAGAAAAATTGGTGAGCCTGACCAGTCTGAACGCCAAAAAATTATTCCGCCTAAAAGATAAAGGCGAAGTGATGGAAGGCGGACATGCAGATCTGACATTTGTCGATCTGAAGGCCGAGAAAGTAATTGACGAAGCGTGGTTGGCGAGTCGTTGCGGTTGGTCGCCGTTCACCGGTATGACCATTAAAGGTTGGCCAGTTGGCACGATGGTACGCGGTCAACGGGTCATGTGGGAAGGTGAGTTGCAAACACCAGCCACTGGACAACCTATTGTTTTTGAATAGTAAACTTTTAGCCTTTGGCACAATTGGGAGAATAGAATGACAAATACATTTCGCGCTTTACGGCTGAATAAAACCGATGATGGTCAATCACACGAGTTTGTGGATTTGACCGACAATGATTTAATGGAAGGCGATGTGACCATTAACGTGTCGCACTCGACGGTTAATTTCAAAGATGGATTGGCCCTGACCGGCGCTTCACCTGTGGTGCGCGTTTGGCCTCTTGTTCCCGGTATTGATTTCACCGGCACGGTGGAAAGCTCAAATCATGCAGATTTCAAAGCTGGTGACGCGGTTGTGCTGAACGGCTGGGGTGTGGGTGAAACGCATTTTGGCGGCTATGCGCAGAAAGCCCGCGTCAAAGGTGACTGGTTGGTCAAACGGCCAGATGCAATTTCGCCATCACGCGCTATGGCTATTGGCACGGCCGGTTATACCGCCATGTTGTGCGTTATGGCGATTGAAGCTGGTGTTGATAAACAAGCCGGTGAAATCTTGGTCACTGGCGCGGCTGGTGGTGTCGGCAGTGTCGCCATCGCGCTTTTGTCGAAGCTTGGCTATCAAGTCGTGGCCTCAACCGGGCGTATGGAAGAAACGGATTATCTGACGTCATTGGGTGCATCGCGGGTCATTGATCGGGCCACCTTATCTGAAAAAGGCCGTCCGCTTGACCGCGAGACATGGGCTGGTGTGGTTGATGCTGTTGGCAGTCATACTTTGGCCAATGCCATTGCGCAGACATGCTATGGCGGCACGGTCGCGGCATGCGGTTTGGCGCAAGGCCCCGATCTACCAGCCACGGTGATGCCGTTTATTCTGCGCGGCGTAACCTTGCGCGGTATTGATAGTGTGATGGCTCCGAAAGCGCTGCGTGAGGAAGCCTGGGCGCGGCTTGCACAAGACCTTGATATGGACAAGTTAGACGCGATGAGCGTGCATTATGGCTTAAATGATGTGCCGGACCTCGGCCCGAAAATTCTGGCGGGTCAAGTGCGTGGCCGTGTGGTCATTGACGTCAACGCCTAATCCGACCAGATAAAATTATGGCGTGAACGGAGCCCGCTCACGCCATTTTTATTTAAATCATAGGCCTAAAAAATTGTATAGGCGCCATCAACAATAAAGCTATCGCCTGAGTGATAGGCGGAGGCGTCTGACGCCAAATATACCGCGACACCGGCGAAATCTTCAGGCGTGCCCCAGCGGCGTGCTGGCACACGAGAAATCACCTTGGTCTCAAAAACGTCGCTACCTTGTGCGCCGGCTGTCATATCTGTCGCAATCCAACCCGGCAGGATTGAATTGGCCCGTACGCCATAGCGACCATGTTCAACAGCAATTGATTTCATCATAGAAATCACCGCCCCTTTGGTGGCGGCGTAATGTTCATTACGGGCCGCACCCTCAATGGCCGCGAGACTGGCAACGCCGACCAATGAACCGCCCGTGTCGCCGGTTTTGGCGCGCTCAACCATGTGTTTGGCGGCGGCGCGCAAGGTGAAGAAAACCCCATCCAAATTGACTGCCAGCACATCGCGATAGGCTTGTGTGTCCATTTCAATGAAACTACCCGCCAATTTGCCGATGCCGGCATTGGCGAACACCGAGTCGATGCGGCCAAAGTGGGCCACAGTTTCAGCGAAAGCGGCATCGACGGCATTTTCGTCCGCCACATTCACATTCCAGCTTTTCACTTTGCCCTTGGTGTCGCCCGAAAGGGTTTCGACGGCAGCGGCGTTCTTCGTATCATTGGTGCCCCAAATCGCAATATCGGCGCCTGCTTGTGCCATGCCGCGGGCCATGCCCAGACCAATGCCGCCATTACCGCCGGTTACCAGCGCTACTTTTCCTGTTAAATCAAATGGTTGAAATGTCATAAAACTCTCCTCTAGTTTTTCTTACTATAGCGAAGTGACGGCGCAAGCCCAAGCCCTAAGCGAGGGCTTTGACGGTTTATGCAATCAATGGCAGGGTGAGGCATGCGATTCCACAACCGATTTTTCTGGCTCATTTTCCTGCTTGCGGCGACGCTGATAAATGCATCGGTGGCGCCGGCAAAAGCTGAGGCGCCAGCTGATGATTTGCGTATCACAACCAGCGCCGGCCAGACCATTGATTTGCAGGTGGCGTTTGCCATCACCCCCGAACAGCAACGCCGTGGGCTGATGTATGTCGAAAATATGCCAGCCAATTATGGCATGGTATTTCTGATGCGTCCGCCACGCCAAGCGCATTTCTGGATGCGCAATACAAAATTGCCTTTGGATATGATTTTCATCGCGCCAGGCGGACGCATTGAGCGCATTGTCACGCGCTATGACACAAACTCTGACGCCGTGACCAGCTCGCAAGGTTTGGTGTCCGCGGTGCTGGAAATCGCCGCCGATGGTGCGCGTAAATTAGGCATTCAACCGGGCGATCGGGTGTCGCATGAAACGGTGCAATTTTAATGTGTGGCCGTTTTGCGCTGACCAGCCCAGCCGCGGCCATTCGGCAATTGGTTGATTTTTCCAATCAGCCGAATTTTCCACCGCGTTACAATATTGCGCCGAGCCAAGCGGTGCATATTCTCCGCGCCACCCCTTCGGTTGAAATGGCCATGGTGCAATGGGGGCTGGTGCCACCATGGGTGAAACCGGAGCAATTACGAGAAAGCGCCAATCGTCCGCAAATCAACGCGCGCGGCGAAACAGTTATGCAAAAACCAAGCTTCGAAAATGCCTTTAGGCGACGACGCTGTCTTATTCCGGCTGACGTGTTTTATGAATGGGATCGTAAAACCGGTCAGCCATATCTCATTCGCCGTCGTGACCGGCAAGTGTTTTTTATCGGTGGTCTATGGGAAATATGGAGCGGCGCCGATGGAAGCGAAATCGAGAGCTGTGCGATTATTACTGTGCCGGCCAATGATACATTGGCGCATTTCCATCATCGTATGCCAACCATTATAGCGCCGCCGCAAGCCGATGAGTGGCTGCGTTGCCCGGAATCGCGTGCGGCTTCGCTGACCCCCATGTTGACACCAGCCCCATCTGAGATTTTTGAAGCCTTGCCGATTTCAAAAAGGGTCAATAAGGTGGCGGAGGATGACGAAGATTTATGGCGCGAAGAGCGGGTCAATGTGCCAGCTAGCCAGTTAGATTTATTTTAGTGAGGCCGTAGACGGCAAAGGGGTAAGAGATGAACACAGTCGTGGATCACATTATTCTTGCCGTCAATGACCTTGCTCAGGCCACCGCAGATTATGCCTTAATGCTTGGCCGCGCCCCCAGTTGGCAAGGCACACACCCTGATTACGGAAGTGCTAACACACTGTTTCGTTTGGATAATACCTATATAGAATTGCTTGCTGCCGACGGCCAAGGCTGGGCTGGCGATATGGTGCGCGGGCATATTGCGGCGCATGGGGAAAGTCTCACAGCGGTGATTTTCGGCGTTGAAGATATTGACGCATTTGCCAGCCATGCGCGCCAGCAAGGGCTGGAGGTCACTGACCCGCAAGCTGGCCATGGTGTTGATGTGAACACCGGTGCGAGGCGCTCTTGGCGCAATGTACATTGGGATCGCCAACTGGCACGCGGCATTTTCAGTTTTGCCATTCAGCACGATGACCCGACTGCGCTGGCCATAGCGGCGCCGACGGGCGAAGGGCATATGACGGCGGTTGATCATATTGTTGTGCAAACCAATGATGCGGCGGCGGCGAAGAAATTTTACGGCCAACAAATGGGCGTGCGATTGGCGCTGGAACAATCCAAGCCAGAGTGGGGCGGCGATATGTTGTTTTTCCGCTGCAATCATATGACCATTGAGGTTATCGCCACGCAAAAACACAGCTCAGACGAAGACAAGCTCTGGGGCTTGGCGCTAAAAACCGATGATATTGATGCCACCCACGCGCGCCTCAAACAGGCCGGCGTCAACGTGTCTGATATTCGCGATGGCCGCAAAGCCGGTACGCGCGTGTGCACGGTGAAATCGCATTGTATGGATGTGCCAACTCTGATTATCGGTTTGGTTGATTAAGCCGCCGCTCGCGTTAGCCGGTCATTAATCGCTTCGCCTAATCCGACCCTTGGTATCGGCATAATCGCCAATCGTTTATTCTCGGCCAAGGCAATGGCGTCATATTTGTGCAATTGAACAAACAATTGGCTGGCGGCCTCGACGAGATTGCCGCTCGGACTCAAATTGGCTACCACAGAAGGCGGCGCATCGGGGCCAAACCCTAGCAGCAAGCATTCATCCTGTGGCTCTGTCACATTGATCAGCAAACCGGATTTCGGCGCATAATGCCGTGCCAAACGACCTGGCGCCAGTTTGGCTTCGTTGTCGTCACCCTCGGGCACATCGACCAAAGCAAAGCCAAGACAGGCCTCAATATCGGCCCGCGCAATGCCGCCACTGCGTAACAGAACTGGCTCCGCATCAAAGCAGCCAATAATTGTCGACTCGAGGCCAATCTGCGCCGCACCGCCGTCTAAAACATCAATATCAGGCAGCATATCTGCGACATGAGCGGCCGTGCTTGGGCTTAGCCGACCTGACGGATTGGCACTTGGTGCGGCTAAGGGACGACCGACCAGATGCAATAATTGTTGTGCCACTGGATGTGCCGGACAACGCAAAGCAATCGTGTCGAGGCCGGCACAGGCCAATCGGTCAACCGGGCAAGCAGCGGTGCGCGGTACCACAAGGGTCAGCGGGCCAGGCCAAAATGCCGCCGCCAATTTTTCGGCCATATCATTAAACTGACCGAGCTGGCGGGCCATTGGCAAATCGACCACATGGCTAATCAGCGGATTGAAATCAGGCCTCGATTTGGTGGCAAAAATGGCGGCAATGGCGCGGCCATTGGTGGCGTCGGCAGCCAGCCCGTAGACTGTTTCGGTCGGCAGGCCTATTAAGTGGCCGTCGAGAATCCGGTCACGGCAAGCAGACAGATTGTCGACGCTCGGCAACAGGACAGACATTTAACTGTTTTTGGCCGTCGGTTTTATACGAACCACTTTTTTCGCCACCGGCTTTTTCGCGGCAGGTTTTTTCACGGCAGGTTTTTTCACGACAGGTTTTTTCACGACAGGTTTTTTCGTAGCTGGTTTCTTGCTGGCCGGTTGAGCCGTTTTGGCCTGCGGCGCTTGGTCGGACGCTTTAACAACGCGATTGCGGGTGCCGCGGCCTGAAAATTTGCTCATTAGATTTTCAGGCATGATTTTAATGAAACTGGTCAGCAGGCGATAAATCCAGCCATTGACAATAACCGGTCCCTTGCCATTCTCGACCGCACGATGGGCATCGTCGACCACGCGTGGACCTTCCAGCCAAACAAAATTCGGTAGTTTATTCATTGCGTTGCGATTGCCGGCCACATCGTGAAACTCGCTCCATGTGAAGCCCGGGCAAAGCGCAATCACATGCACCCCATGTTCTTTATATTCCAACGCTAAGCTTTGGCTGAGGCGCATGACAAAGGCTTTGATAGGGCTGTATAAAGTGCCGCCCTTAGTGCCGGGCAGGAAGGCCGCAACTGAGGCGACGTTTACAATGCGGCCATAGCCGCGCGCAGCCATTTGCGGGGCAAAAATATGGCAGAATTCGGTCACCGCGGTCGCCATCACCTGAATCATATCGCTTTGCGCTCGCCAAGCCGCTTGGTCAAAAAGACCGGGCACTGAATAGCCTGCATTATTCACCAAATAGTCAATTTGAATGCGTTTCTTTTTCAACGTGGCGGCCAATTGAGCCGGCGCGTCTGCTTCTACCAAATCGGCTGTCAGCACGGTGACTTTGACGCCAAAAGCGGCAGTTAATTCGCTGGCCAAGGCTTCAAGGCGGTCTGTGCGACGGGCAGTTAAAACGAGGTCATAATCGCGGGCCGCCAAATAGCGGGCATAATCGCGCCCGATACCTGCTGACGCGCCGGTGATAAGCGCCGTAAACCTATTATTTTTGTTTGAACTGGTCATTTTTACCTCAGTAATTGCTATTCCGTTTGATAGGCCATATCCTAGGCGCAACTTATAGCGAAATTAACACTGTAGTGCCAGAGCAAGGAAAATATATGCCCGATGTCAAACAGAACGGCCAAGCGCATGGCTTGAGCTACCCATTTGAGAGCTTGCCAGAAACCAATAATGTTATTGAGGTCGCGCCCGGGGTTTATTGGATACGCATGGTTCTTCCTTATTCTCTCGATCACATTAATTTGTGGCTACTGGAAGATGACGATGGCTGGACGGTGGTTGATACATGCGTTGATATTGATAGTTCGCGCCAGCAATGGGAAAATCTATTCGTTGGTTTTATGGGCGGTAAGCCGATTAAGAAAGTTATCGTCACACATATGCATCCAGACCATGTTGGCCTAGCCGGTTGGTTGGTGAAACGGTTTGACGCGCAATTTTATATGTCGCGTACCGATTATTTAATGTGCCGCGCCATGGCCGCCGATACCGGTCGCAAAGCGCCTGAAGAAGCTATTCGGTTTTATAAAGCGGCCGGTTTTAATGATGAGGGTTTGGCCCGTTATCAAGCCCGCTTTGGCGGTTTTGGCGAGCATATCCACGAACTGCCGCAAGCCTATCGGCGCCTACAACAGGGGCAGGAATTAACCATTGGTGGGCGCATTTGGCGGGTTGAAGTTGGCTCTGGCCATGCGCCAGAACATATTTGCCTATACTGCGAAGAACTGAAATTACTCATATCCGGCGATCAGGTGATCCCACGGATTTCCTCAAATGTTTCCTTGTTTCCGACCGAGCCATTTGGCAATCCGCTGCAAGATTGGATTGATAGTTGCGCCCGTTTGGTTTCGGTTCTGCCATCTGACCTGCTGGTTTTGCCGGCTCATAATGAACCATTTTACGGCTTGCACGAGCGCCTCAATGCTTTGATCAATGGCCACGAAAAATCATTGGCGCGGCTAACCGAGGTTTGTGCTGAGCCGCATCGCGCTGTCGATAAAGAAGTTTTTTCGTGTTTGTTTAAGCGCCCCATTGGCCCGGATGTGTTTTTCATGGCGACCGGTGAGAGCCTCTCACATCTAATGTGTCTGGTGCATCGCGGCGCGCTGAAAATGGACATTGACGATGGTGGTGTCGCGTATTTTTCTAAAAAAGCCGCCTAGGAGAGATCATGACCAGTAAAGTTGAGATTGATAAAGATATCCGCGAAATGAGCTTTGAACAGGCTCTCAGCGAATTGGAGACCATCGTCGACCGGCTCGAAACCGGCGATGTGGCGCTTGAGGAGTCGATTGATATTTATCAACGCGGCAGCCAATTGCGCGCCTATTGCGACGAGAAACTGCAAAATGCGCAGGCGCGTATTGAAAAAATTACCAGTGCTGGAGCGGGCACTGAAGCCTTGGATGCCGAGTATAATGTCTGACGCCGGTTTCATGCAAGCCTTGGACCGGGTGAATTTTCTCGTTAGCCAGAAACTCGATACGCTTTTGGCTGTGCCCGATGGCCCTGAAAGCTGGTTGTTTGAGGCGATGCGCTATTCTGCCCTTTCGGGCGGCAAAGGCTTTCGATCGCTCTTGTGTCATGCCTCGGCGGCCATTTTTGATGTCGACGAGCATCGCGCAGCGCGGGTGGCGGCGGCCATTGAATGTATACATTGCTATTCGCTAATCCATGATGATTTGCCGAGCATGGACGACGACGATATGCGGCGCAATAAACCAAGCCTGCATATCGCCTATGATGAGGCGACGGCAATTCTGGCGGGCGATGCCTTGCAGGCTCTGGCTTATGAGATCTTGGCTGATGAAGCAACCCATGCCTCGCCCGACGTGCGTCTAGAATTGGTTGCGCAACTGGCCAAAGCCACTGGCATGCATGGCATGGTAGGTGGGCAGATGATTGACATGTTATCACCCAATCTGGAGCTTGATGCCGGCGGGTTGACGCGCTTACAGAAAATGAAAACGGGTGCCTTAATCGGTTTCGCGGTTGAGGCGGGTGCCATATTGGGCAATGCCTCGGCCGAACAACGTCAGGCGCTGCTTGGCTATTCGCATGATGTCGGTCTTGCGTTTCAAATCGCCGATGATGTGCTCGATGTGCGCGGCAGCAGCAATGATATGGGCAAAACCATTGGTAAGGATGCGCAACAAAATAAAACGACTTTTGCTTCGCTTCTGGGTGTCGGGCGCGCTCATGATCAAGCCAGCCTGTTGATTGAGCAAGCGGTGGCTCACTTAGACATATTTGACGACCGCGCCGACGTCCTGCGACAAGCGGCTGCATTTGTTATCCATCGAGATAGCTGATAGAAGGAAGAAGAGATATTTGGAGTTATAGTGAGCGATCATACACCTCTCTTAGATAGCATTAATGAACCAGCTGATTTGCGCGAACTAGACCTAGTTGATTTGCGCCAATTGGCCGACGAATTGCGTCTTGAAACCATTTCAGCCGTGTCGGAAACCGGTGGTCATTTGGGCGCCGGTCTTGGCGTTGTCGAGCTAACGGTTGGCTTGCACTACGTTTTCAACACGCCTGACGATCGCGTCATTTGGGACGTCGGCCACCAAGCCTACCCGCATAAAATCCTCACCGGTCGGCGCGACCGTATTCGAACTCTGCGCAAGCCCGATGGCCTATCTGGTTTCACCAAACGCGCCGAAAGTGCCTATGACCCGTTTGGCGCGGGGCATAGTTCAACGTCAATTTCGGCTGGTCTCGGCATGGCTGTGGCGCGCGACCTAAAGGGACAAGACAATCATGTCGTGGCGGTGATTGGCGATGGCGCCATGAGTGCTGGCATGGCCTATGAGGCGATGAATAATGCCGGTAGTCTGAAAAGCCGTCTGGTGGTTATCCTCAATGATAATGATATGTCAATTGCGCCGCCAGTTGGTGCCATGAGCGCCTATTTTGCGCGCCTTATATCCGGCACGACCTATCGTTCTTTCCGCCGCTTGATGAAAGATATTGCCAGCCATTTGCCCGATAGTTTGCAGGACAAGGCGCGGCAAATGGAAGAATATGCGCGCGGCTTGATGACCGGCGGAACGATTTTTGAGGAAATGGGCTTTTATTATGTCGGCCCCATCGACGGCCACAACCTCGACCATTTACTGCCAGTGTTGGAAAATGTCCGCAATATGAAAGACGGCCCCGTATTGGTGCATGTGGTGACCAAAAAAGGTCATGGCTACGCCCCCGCCGAAGCCTCAGATGATAAGTATCACGGCGTTTCAGCTTTTGACGTCGTGACCGGTGAACAGACCAAGTCAAAGCCAAACGCCCCCAGCTATACTAGTGTTTTTGCCCAAGCATTAATCGCCGAAGCCGAAAAAGATGAAACGGTTGTCGCCATTACAGCTGCCATGCCATCCGGCACTGGACTTGATAAGTTTGCTGATAAATTTCCTGCGCGGACATTCGATGTTGGCATTGCTGAGCAACATGCGGTGACTTTTGCTGCCGGTTTGGCGACCGAGGGCATGAAGCCTTTCGCAGCGATTTATTCAACCTTCTTGCAGCGCGCCTATGACCAAGTGGTGCATGATGTCGCCATTCAAAACTTACCGGTTCGCTTCGCCATTGACCGCGCCGGTCTGGTCGGAGCCGATGGTCCAACGCATGCAGGTTCATTTGACTCGGCCTATCTTGGTACTTTGCCGAATATGGTGTTAATGGCTGCGGCTGATGAGGCTGAATTGGTCAATATGGTCGCCACGCAAGTCGCCTTTGATGAACACCCAACAGCACTGCGGTATCCGCGCGGCGAGGGCACGGGGATTGCTTTGCCAGCCAAGCCAGAGATTTTGCAGATCGGCAAGGGGCGGGTGTTGCGCGAAGGCGGGCGGATTTGCCTGTTGAGCTATGGCACGCGCGCCGAACAAGCGCTGTTGGCGGCCGAGCAATTGGAAGCAGAAGGCTATCGTACCAGCGTTGTCGATGCGCGCTTTATGAAGCCATTGGACACAGATTTGATTTTACGCATGGCGCGCGAACACGAAATTTTGCTAACGCTGGAAGAGGGCGCCATTGGCGGTTTCGGCAGTCATGTGATGAATTTTCTCGCCACTCAAGGCATGCTTGACGGCGGCTTGAAATGTCGCTCGCTGATGCTGCCGGATTGTTATATTGACCACAATAATCCGATGCGCATGTATGATTTAGCCGGTCTCAATGCGGCGCAAATCGTTATCCAAGCCAAATCATTGCTGAACGTCGGACATGTCGAGATTGTTAATCTCAAGCCAAAACAAGCTGAATAGCTGACCTAACCTTGGAGCTTGCTTAGCCTTCCAGAGAAGCGTCCCATTGGCCTAGCGCGGCAAGGCCATTCATTTTCGCGCGATGGGCAAAGGCGGCTTGTGCTTCTGCGACATTCTCTGCTTTTCCGCCCCATGCTTTCAATGGTGCGGCTTGCAGGGCGCGGCCATAGGAAAAACTAAGCTTCCAAGGCAGATTGCCGATTTTGTTCATCGCATCCAAGTGCGCTGTCGCCAGCTCATCTGATTGCCCGCCTGATAGGAACACAATGCCTGGCACCGCTTGCGGCACGCATTTATGGAAACAGTCCAGCGTCATTTCAGCCACTTGCTGAACATCGGCCTGCACGGCATTTTGTGTGCCCGATACAATCATATTTGGCTTCAAGATGGTGCCCTCAAGATGCACATTTTGCATGGCCAATTGCTCGTAAAGTGCTGTCAAAGCGGCGCTGGTCACTTCGTAACACCGCTCCACCGAATGGCTGCCATCCATAATCACTTCCGGTTCGACAATTGGCACAATTTCAGCTTCTTGGCACAAGGCTGCATAGCGCGCCAGCGCGTGGGTATTGGCATTCAGGCAAGCGGCACTTGGCGCGTTGTCGGTGATGTTCAGCACGGCGCGCCATTTGGCAAACTTTGCCCCAAGCTGGTGATACTCACTTAAGCGTTCGCGCAAACCATCGAGGCCTTCGGTGACCATTTCACCCGGATGGCCAGCCAAATCTTTGGCGCCAGCATCTACCTTAATGCCGGGCAGAGCACCTGCGGCTACCATAATCTCAGTCAATGGTGTGCCGTCAGCGGCCTTCTGGCGAATGGTTTCATCGTATAAAATGACACCTGAAATATTATTTTGCATGGCTTCCGTGGTGCGGAATAACATTTCGCGATAGTCGCGACGGCTATCCTCCGTCGAGGTGGCATTGATGGAGTCGAAACGCTTTTTGATGGTTCCGGTGCTCTCATCGGCGGCCAAGATACCTTGCCCATCAGCCACCATGGCTTGTGCAATTTCTTCAAGTACTTGTTTACGCATAGTTTTCCTCTTTTCACCTAATTTAAAATTGGCTGTCTAAGGCTGCATTAATGCGTCGACACCCGGCAGTGGCTTTCCCTCGAGCCACTCCAGAAACGCGCCGCCTGCGGTTGAGACATAGGTAAACTGATCGCCTACGCCGGCATGATTCATTGCCGCCACTGTATCGCCGCCGCCTGCTACAGAAATAAGTTTACCCTTATCGGTTAATGCAGCAGCGTGACGGGCTGCGGCATTCGTCGCCTGATCAAAGGGCTCAATTTCAAAAGCGCCAAGTGGGCCGTTCCAAATAATTGTCGCGGCGTCATCAAAGGCGGCGCAAATTTCGGCGACGGCTTTCGGGCCGGCGTCCAAAATCATTTTGCCATCTGGTACTTTATCGACGTCGCAGGTTTCCCCTGCTTGTCCGGCGGCAAAGGCATCGGCCAGCACGACATCATTGGGTAATAAAATATGGCAGCCATGTTGTTCGGCGCTGGCCATAATTTCCCGCGCCGTATCAAGCATTGTGTCTTCACACAGCGACGTGCCAATATTAAGGCCTTGCGCGGCGATGAATGTATTGGCCATGCCACCGCCAATCACCAACGTATCGACATTGGCCGACAGATTGCTCAGCAAATCTAGTTTGGTGGAAATTTTCGCGCCACCAACAACTGCCACTAAAGGCCGCGCCGGATTGGCCAAAGCCGCATCAAGCGCATTGAGTTCAGCTTGCATGGCGAGGCCGCTATAGCTCGGCAAATATTTGGTAATCGCCTCAGTTGAGGCGTGCGCCCGATGGGCGGCGGAAAACGCATCATTGACATAGGCCGTCGCCGGGGCCGCTAAAGCCGCCGCAAAAACTGCATCATTGGCTTCCTCGCCAGCATGAAAACGCGTGTTCTCCAAAACGCAAACACCGCCAGCCGGCAGCGCATTGAGGGCGTCAGCGGCTGGTTGACCAATACAATCATCAGCAAAACTGACCGCCCGCCCCAATAAGCTGGCCAAGGCTTTGGCCACCGGCGCAAGGCTCATATCGGGGTTTTTTTGGCCTTTCGGGCGTCCGAAATGTGACAACACCCCAATCCGCAATCCGGCTTGCGAAAGAGCTTCTAGGCTCGGCAAAAGTCGCGTTAGGCGCGTCGCGTCGCGCACCTCGCCATGCTCATTCAGCGGCACATTGAGGTCAGCGCGAATAAGAACAATGTCGCCGCTCAAGGCTTGGTTGGCATGGTCATTGATCAGCTTTTCAATGGATTGGGCAGTGCTCATCTTAACCGAGTTTACCCATGGCAACGGCTGTATCGCTCATCCGATTAGCAAAGCCCCATTCATTATCGTACCAGCTGAGTACACGCACCAGCTTGCCATCAACGATTTGGGTCTGCGTTAGATCAAAAGTAGATGAGGCTGGGTTGTGATTGAAGTCAATCGACACCAAAGGCGCATCGCAAATACCGAGAACACCCTTTAACGGGCCATTGGCAGCTTTGCTGATGGCGGCGTTGATTTCGTCAACTGTGGTTTTCTTTTTCGCTTCAAACACCAGATCGATCATCGACACATTTGGTGTAGGCACGCGCACTGCCGTGCCATCCAGTTTGCCAGCCAGTTCTGGTAGCACTAGGCCGACCGCTTTCGCGGCGCCGGTTGATGTTGGAATCATCGACAGTGAGGCAGCGCGGGCGCGGCGCGGATCAGAGTGTAGCGTATCAACTGTCCGCTGGTCGCCGGTGAACGCGTGGACGGTTGTCATGTAACCGCGGGCGATGCCGCAGGTTTTGTCGAGCACTTGCGCCACCGGTGCCAAACAATTGGTGGTACATGAGGCATTGGACACAACTTTATGGCTTTTGCGCAATTTTTTATGATTGACGCCATAGACGACGGTCAAATCTGCGCCTGAAGCCGGGGCGCTGACTAGAACTCGTTTCGCACCCGCTTCAATATGTTTGCTAGCTGTTTCATGGCTGGTAAACAGGCCGGTGCACTCCATGGCGACATCGACATTCATCTTAGCCCAAGGCAGGGCGGCTGGGTCGCGTTCTGAGATAACTTTAATGACTTTGCCATTAATGCTAATGCCGGTTTTTGTGGCTTTCACATTGGCTTTAAGCGGGCCATGGATGCTGTCATATTGCAGCATATGGGCGTTGGCTTCAATGGTGCCCAAATCATTGATGGCAACGACATTAATGTCCTTACGACCGCTCTCAATGATACCGCGTAAAACCAAGCGTCCAATACGCCCGAAACCGTTAATTGCAACGTTAATAGCCATGTGGTGTCCTTTTCTTTCGTTTAGGCAAGCCCTTTACGGGCTGCTGTAGCAATAGCTTCGGCGGTGATGCCGAAATGTTCAAATAATTGATTGGCTGGCGCGCTGGCGCCGAAGGCTTCCATGCCAATAAAGCAATCTTGCTCGCGCAAATAGCGGTCCCAGCTCATTTGAATGGCCGCTTCGACAGCAATCCGCATTTTCGTGTTACCCAAAATATCGGCTTTCACGGCTGCTGGTTGTTTTTCAAACAAATCCATACACGGGAAAGAAACGACGCGGGCATGAATGCCGTCTTGTTTCAACATGTCGCGCGCTTGCAGGGCAATCTCAACTTCAGAACCTGAGGCCATAATTGTGACCTCGGCATCAGCGCCGCCAGAGGCCAATTCATAGGCCCCCAATGCGCACATATTGCGTTCTTCATAATCGCGCACAGTCGGCAAACCTTGCCGAGTTAGGGCGAGAACTGAAGTGGTTTTCTCTGCTTGCAAGGCCAATTGCCAGCATTCCAATGTTTCAATGGCATCGGCAGGGCGGAACACATTGACATTTGGAATGGCGCGCAAGGCTGCCAAATGCTCAACCGGTTGATGGGTTGGGCCATCTTCGCCAAGGCCAATACTATCATGCGTCAGCACGTGAATGGTGCGTTGCTCCATTAGGGCAGACAAGCGAATGGCTGGCCGTGAATAGTCGGCAAAAACAAGGAATGTGCCGGAATAAGGAATGAATCCGCCATGCAGAGCCATGCCGTTCATCGCTGCGGCCATGCCGTGTTCGCGCACACCCCAGTGAATAAATCCACCAGAGAAATCATCGGCTGAAATTGGTGCTTGTTCAGGTGTTTTGGTGTTGTTGGAGCCGGTCAAATCGGCTGAACCGCCAATCATTTCTGGCACATGCGGCACCAAGGCTTTCAACACTTCTTCAGATGATTTGCGGGTCGCCCATTTCGGCTTCTCGGCGGCCAATTGTTTTTTGTACCCATCAACCGCTTCGTCAAGTGCGCTTGGCAAACTGCCTGCAATCACCCGTTCGAAACGATTGCGCATTTCAGCTGGCTGGGCTTGCACACGGTCTTCCCAAGCTTTGCGGCTAGAGGCATGAGCCCGTCCGGCAACGCGCCATGCGTCAAGCAAATCTGACGGCACTTCGAAACTGCCGGCTTGCCAACCCAAGGCTTCGCGGGTCAGGGCGATCTCATCTTCGCCCAAAGGGGCGCCATGTGAACCTGATGTGCCTTGTTTGTTTGGCGAGCCATAGCCAATTACCGTGCGGCAGGCGATCAAACTTGGTTTGTTTGACTTGCGGGCGGCGGTGATGGCGGTTTCAATGGCGTCGAAGTCATGGCCATCAATGCGCACGGCATCCCAGCCAGCGGCTTCGAAACGCTTCAGCGCATCGCCCGACTCCGACAAGCTCAAAGGCCCGTCAATTGAAATTTCATTGTCATCATAAAGCACGATCAATTTCGACAATTTCAGATGCCCAGCAATGGAAATCGCTTCGTGGCTAATGCCTTCCATCAAATCGCCGTCTGAGGCGAGGACGTAAGTATGGTGGTCTACCAGCTCATCTCCGAAGCGCGCATTCATCATCCGTTCGGCCAAAGCCATACCAACGGCGGTTGAAATGCCCTGCCCAAGCGGGCCGGTTGTCGTCTCAATTCCGGCCGCATGGCCGTATTCCGGATGCCCTGCGGTGCGAGCCCCTAATTGACGGAAGTTTTTAATTTCTTCCAACGTCATATCGGCGAAGCCAACGAGATAATGCAGCGCATATTGCAGCATTGATCCGTGACCAGCTGACAAAACGAAGCGATCGCGATCTGGCCATTCAGGCGACAGGGGATCAATTTTTAAAAACTTTGTGTAGAGAACCGTGGCGATATCGGCGGCTCCCATAGGTAGGCCAGGGTGGCCAGAGTTCGCCGCTTGCACCGCATCCATTGACAGGGCGCGGATGGCATTGGCCATATGTTGAAGCGGCAGTGAAGCGCCACTTTTTTCCGATTGTAAATTTTTCTCGTCTTGCTTAGCAGACATAATACATCCTCTACGTAACCTGGGCATCAAGGCTCAGTGCTGGGGGCTGTGAATATGCGCCGCACAATGGCCGTGTGCTTACTGTAAGTCAATGCCAGATTCGTTTCCGAGAGTCTTGTTTTAACTTCCATCCACAACCAGCTACAAACAGCTTTTTAACGGCCCGATAAAGGCCGCTGTCAGCTAAAGCTATTGACGGGCTTTCTTACCAGCTCTTATGCTGATGCCAGAGGTAGCTTATGCAAAAAATCCAACAGGTTCTAGACCGTCTTGAAAAAGCGCTCGCGCAATTAAACGATACTCATAAGGCCGCCATGGCCAAACAGGCAGAACTTGAGGCCTTAGAGCTGCAATGTGCGCATTTGCGGACAGATGTTTCGGTCTTAAAAAAGCAAAAGCAAGAACTCGAAGCGCGCAATAAAAAGGCGACGCAATATGTCGAAAAAGCGATGACGCAGATTGATCAAGCGATGGGGAGCGACTAATGGCTGAAATGACCATCCACGTGAATGAGCGGTCTTACCAAATCATGTGCCGCGATGGCGACGAGGCTGAAGTCAGCAAATTGGCAGCAGATTTGGCTGCTCGCGTGGCGACGATTGCCCGAGATATGAATCAATCGGCAACGGTTGGCGATAGTCATTTGTTGGTGCTCGCCAGCTTGACGATGCTCAGCGAAATGCGCGATTTGCAACATGATAAAGACGCCGTTGAAAGCGATGTCGGCAAAGCTGGCGCGGCGCGTGAAAATTTATCCACCCGCTTGGATGATATGGAACAAGCGGTGGTGGCGGCTTTGACGGAGGCGGCGGAAAAAATCGAGGCTATGGCCCAACCAAATGCGAATGGTGACTTGCCGTCAGAGCAATAGAAGCAGATAATAGGTTTTGGAACTGCCCGACGCGACATTTGCACTTTACGTTCGGGGCCTTACGAATCTTTAGGGAACTGTCACTGCGATTGGCCGTGGCCATTTGCACACGGTGCCCACCTACACATGTAGGTCTCCGAGGATTCAGCAGGTGACGGTCAGGGCGGTTCCACTTCAGCTAGGCGTTTTGATATTCTATGACCAGTGACAAACAAAATTTGCGCAAAAATTTGATGGCTCAACGCAAAGCGCATCATCGGGCGCATGGTGCGACGGCTGGTGACAAACTGGTCGAACAGTTTTTGGCTCACTCTATTTTACCCGCGGATCACTTGACCCTTGCCGCCTATTTACCGGTGGGTAGCGAGATTGATCCGCGACCTTTGATGCATCATTTGCAAAGCAGCGGTCATTGTCTGTGCTTGCCATTTTGTGAGGCGGCTGACCAAGCCGCAAGTTTCCGTGCCTATCAGCTTGGCGATGATTTGGCTGACGATGGCCTCGGCATCGCGGCGCCGCAAAAAAACCATCCATGCATACCTGATATTGTGTTTTTGCCGCTGCTGGCGTTTGATCAGCAGGGACATCGACTGGGACGCGGTGGCGGCACCTATGATCGGACTTTGCAAAGCCTGCGCGCGCAGCACCAAATACGCGCCATCGGGCTGGCTTATGACATGCAAATGGTTGACAATTGTCCGGTGGAGCCGCGTGACCAACCCCTCGATGCCCTATTAAGTGATGCGCGCTATTTGGATTTTGCGCTGACGCAAGCGCCGAGAATTGTGAAGTAAGGATATGTAATGAAACTATTATTTCTGGGCGATATTGTTGGTCGCGCCGCCCGCGAGGCGGTGGTTCGACAAGTGCCGATGTGGCGCAAACAATATGGCCTCGATTTTGTCGTGGTGAATGGCGAAAACGCGGCTGGCGGTTTTGGTATCACTCCGGATATTGCCGAAGGGTTTTTTGCCGCCGGCGTTGACGTGATTTCAACCGGCAATCATGTTTGGGATCAGCAGTCCATTCAAGGCTATATTGCTGAAGAGCCAAGGCTTTTGCGGCCATGCAATTTTCCAACCGGCACGCCCGGGCGCGGCGCGGGTCTGTTTCAAGCCGGTGAGTATCAAGTCTTAGTGGTGAATGTCATGGGCAGCCTGTTTATGGAAACATTGGACGACCCGTTTGCTTCCATTGAACGCGAATTATCGGCTTGCCCGCTGGGCGATGTGGCTGATGCGATTATTGTCGATATGCACGCCGAGGCGACGTCGGAAAAAATGGCCATGGGGCATTTTTGCGATGGTCGCGCCAGTCTCGTGGTCGGCACCCATACACATGTACCGACGGCTGACGCGCAAATTTTGCCCGAGGGCACGGCCTATCAAACCGATGCCGGCATGTGCGGCGATTATGACAGCGTCATCGGCATGGAAAAGCACGAGCCATTGAACCGCTTTACGACCAAATTGCGCAATGGGCGCTTTTCGCCGGCCTCTGGCACCCCGACACTTTGCGGGGTGATTGTCGAAACCGACCCAAAAACGGGTTTGGCGACGTCGATTTTGCCATTGCGGGCTGGCGGCAGACTTTCCTCATCGGCGCCGACAGGTTAACCTAAGGAAATTGATTCGTGACGCACGGTCATTGACGATAAGACGAAAGATGGAAGTATGGCAGGCCACTCAAAATTTAAGAATATTCAATATCGCAAAGGCGCCCAAGACAAAAAACGCGCTAAGATTTTTGCGCGTTTAGCGAAAGAAATTACCGTAGCGGCGAAAATGGGCTTGCCCGATCCCGACGCTAACCCGCGCCTGCGCACGGCAATTTTGGCGGCACGGGCGCAAAACATGCCAAAGGACAATATCGAACGCGCCGTCAAGCGCAGTAGCGATGCTGACAATGCCAATTATGAAGAAGTGCGCTATGAGGGTTTTGGCCCCGGCGGTATTGGGGTGATTGTCGAAACACTGACCGACAACCGCAACCGAACGGCGGCTGAAGTGCGCACGAGTTTTTCAAAAAACGGCGGAAATTTAGGCGAAACGGGTTCGGTCTCCTTCATGTTTGATCGCGTTGGGTCGATTGAATTTGATGCCGACAAGGCTGATGCAGATACAGTTTTTGAAGCTGCCATTGAGGCGGGCGCCGCTGATGTTGAGAGCAGCGAAGACGGCCATGAGATTATTTGCGCGATGGAAGATTTACACACTGTTGTGGCGGCTCTTGAAACCAGTTTGGGTGAGCCGCGCGCGGCGACGATTATATGGCGCCCACAAAATGACATTGCCATTGACGGGGAGACCGCAGAAAAAGCGCTTAAGCTAATGGATGCGCTCGATGATGTTGATGATGTGCAAAATGTTTCCGCTAATTTCGATATTGCAGATGATGTGATGGAGAAATTGTCGGTCTAAGCGGCCAAGCCGCGGAAAGAGGAAAATGGCAAGGGGCACTACGCGACGACTAATCGGCCTCGACCCTGGTTTGCGGTTTACCGGCTGGGGGGTGATTGATATGGACGGGTCAAAATTGATGCATGTCGCCAATGGCTCTATCGCTTCAGATGCTAAACGTTCGCTGGCTGAGCGACTATTGCAGCTTGAAGAGGGGCTGTTGCAAGTCTTTGCTGACTGGCAGCCGGAGTTTGCCGCTGTTGAGCAAAGCTTTGTCAATCGCGATGGGGCGGCGACTTTAAAATTAGGTCAAGCGCGCGCCATGAGTTTACTGGTGCCAGCCCGCCTCGGCCTGCCAGTCGAAGAATATGCGCCAAATTTCATTAAACGCGCGGTTGCTGGTTCAGGCCATGCCGATAAAAAACAAATGGGCGCCATGGTGTCGATGATTTTACCGACCGCCGAATTGCATGATGAACACGCGACAGATGCGCTGGCCGTTGCCATCACCTTGGCTCATGCCGGTGATTTTAATGGCCGTTTAGAAGCGGCTTTACGAAAATCGGAAAGCGCGCAGGTGTTGCAATGATTGGTCGCTTAAAAGGCCGCGTCGATGGGCGCGGGGACAATTGGGCGCTGATTGACGTCGGCGGGGTTGGCTATATGGTCGAAGGTTCGGCCCGTATGCTTGATGCCTTACCAAGTGATGGCGAGGCCGTCAGCTTGGCCATTGAAACTTATGTGCGCGAAGATCAGCTCCGCCTTTTTGGTTTTCTTAGCGAACAGGAACGCAGTTGGTTTCGCCTACTAATGGGCGTGCAAGGCGTTGGGGCGCGCGTCGCTCTCGCCATTCAAAGCGTCCTATCGGCCGATGAATTATCACAAGCTGTGGCGGCTGAAGACAAAGCCATGGTGTCGCGCGCGCCTGGCGTTGGGCCCAAAGTGGCGCAACGTATTGTGCAAGAATTGAAAGACAAAGTACCGGAGTCGCATTTTGCTGTCAGCGGTGCTGCCACGGGCGAAGCCGCGGTCGCTGGTCAAGCCATGCGCGAGGCGTTGTCGGCTCTAACCAATTTGGGTTATCAGCGCACCCATGCGGCGCAAGCGCTGAGCGCGGCACGCAATGCGCTTGGCGATGACGCCACCGTTGAAGCCTTGATCAAGCAAGGGTTGAAAGAGTTAATGTGATGACAGAGCGTTTGGTCGAGACAACACAAGTGAGTGAGGACGTTGACACGGCTTTGCGGCCTAAGACACTCGATGCATTTGTTGGGCAGAAGAAAGGCCGTGAAAACCTCGCTGTCTTTATTGAGGCGGCGCGCCAACGTGGCGATGCGCTCGACCATGTCTTGCTGGCGGGGCCGCCAGGGCTGGGTAAAACCACATTGGCGCAAATCATTGCCCGCGAATTGGGCGCTGGTTTTCGTTCGACCTCGGGGCCGGTGATTACAAAAGCCGGTGACTTAGCAGCGCTTTTGACCAATTTAGAAGCGCATGATGTTTTATTCATCGATGAAATTCACCGCCTCAGCCCGGCTGTCGAAGAGATTCTCTATCCAGCCATGGAAGACTTTGAGCTTGATCTCATCATCGGCGAGGGGCCAGCGGCACGGTCGGTGAAGATTGATTTGCCACCCTTCACCCTGATTGGCGCAACCACGCGATCGGGCTTGCTAAGCACGCCGTTGCGCGACCGTTTTGGCATCCCTGTGTATTTGAATTTTTACGAAATTGATGAATTAGAGCTGATTGTGCGGCGCAATGCTAAGCTGATGGGCTTGGCGATGAGCGACGATGGCGCATTGGAAATTGCCAGTCGTTCGCGGGGTACGCCTCGGGTTGCGGGGCGCTTGCTGCGTCGGGTTCGCGATTTTGCCAATGTGGCGGGCAGTGACGTGATTGACGCGCGTTTGGCCGATGCGGCTCTTGGCCGTCTTGAGGTCGACAAACGGGGGCTTGATGGGTTGGACCACCGTTATTTGCGCACCATGGCCGAGAAATTTGCAGGTGGGCCGGTTGGTATCGACACAATGGCGGCCGCGTTAGGCGAGCCGCGCGATGCGTTGGAAGATATTGTTGAGCCATTTCTCATTCAACTTGGTTTTGTCAATCGAACGCCGCGCGGGCGCGTGTTAATGCCAGCAGCCTTCGGTCACCTTGGGCTTGATGTGCCGACTACGGCGCTTGAAGAAGCTGATTTATTCGCCGGGCCAAACGCATGACCGGCGCGATGCAAGGCGATGCATTTGTCACCAGTGTGCGTGTTTATTACGAGGACACGGATTTTTCTGGCGTTGTCTATCATGCCAATTACCTGAAATTCGCCGAACGCGGACGCTCAGATTTTCTGCGCTTTGTCGGAATCCATCATTCGGAATTATTGGCCATGACCCCGCCTTTGGCATTTGTCGTAAATACCATGCAGATAGAGTTTCTTGTGCCAGCTAAAATTGATGACGAGCTGAGCGTCGAAACCATTCTTGCGCATGTGCAAGGTGCCCGTTTTGCCTTTTATCAGCGCATTATGCGCGGCGACACGTGTCTGTGGAAAGCGCGCGTTGGGGCGGCGTGTATTGATCTCGATGGGCGACCAAGACGGATTCCCAAATCCGCCATGGCTGCTTTGGCCGATTATGTCGTTGCTGACATACCCAAGGTATTTGAGGTTTAAGCGAAGTCTAGACATCACATAAGTTAGGCATATGGGCGACAAAGTTTTGTCACAATTTAAAGTTAGTTAGGGCGTATTGAGGTAAATTATGGAAACTGTAGCAATCGATACCGCGGCCCAGTTGGCCAATAGTGATTTTTCGCTTTTTGCCCTGTTCGCGCGCGCCGATATGGTCGTCAAATTAGTTATGCTGGGATTGATTGGCGCGTCGGTTTGGAGCTGGTCAATCATCATTGAAAAAATCAGTACCTTCCGGCGTATTCATCGCGCCTGTGCTGAGTTTGAACATGTGTTTTGGTCAGGTGAAAGCGTGCAAGAAATTCAGAACACCATGGCCAATCGACCAAGCTCGCCAATGGTGCGGGTATTTCAGGCAGCAATGGCAGAATGGGGTCGGGTGTCTGCTTTGAAAGCACAGAATTTGGGCTTCACACCCCTTCAATTCATTGAACGCAGCCTGACCACGGCGATTGCGCGAGAAATGGAAAAGGTTGAAAAGCGCTTATTGTTTCTGGCAACAGTTGGTGCGGTCGCGCCATTTGTCGGCCTGTTTGGCACGGTTTGGGGCATTATGAATAGTTTTCAGGCCATTGCCATGACCCGTGATACAAATTTGGCGGTTGTCGCACCGGGTATTGCCGAAGCGCTTTTTGCGACCGGCCTTGGCCTTTTGGCCGCCATTCCAGCGGTCATCGCCTATAATAGATTCTCGCAAGACATTGCCAGATTGGGCGCGCGACTGGATTATTTCGCCGATGATTTTGCTAATATTGTCGCCCGTCAGCCAAAGGGTTAACGGCCATGGGCATGCAGGCGCCAAAAACCAGTTCTAAAGCCGCACGGCGGCCACGGTATCAGCCCATGGCTGAAATCAATGTGACCCCAATGGTTGATGTTATGCTGGTGTTGTTGATCGTTTTCATGGTCGCCGCGCCTTTACTGAGCGTCGGCGTGCCAGTCAATTTGCCAAAAGCTGGCGCTCAATCTTTGCAAGGCGACAATGAGCCTTTGGCTATCACCATTGATGCGGCGGGCGACATTTTTATTGAAGAAAAACCGATTGCGCTGAAAGACTTGGTGCCGCGTTTGGAGGCCATTTTAGGGGCTGGTTATGATCAGCGTATCTATGTGCGCGGCGATCAGGCGGTCGCTTATGGGCAAGTGGCGCAAGTTGTGGCGCGCATTAATGCCGCTGGCTTTTCGCGTGTCGCTTTGGTAACCGATCACAAAACCGCCCCCCGAGGCAGGAAATAATGAGCCGCCTACTGCCGCAAATCAGACCGGATCTGATGGGCTCATTGGGGCTGCATCTGGGGCTGATTTTATTGCTGACCTTTTGGACGCCAATGATGCCCGACCGTGTCCTAACCGATAGTGCCCTGCCGATTGACATCATCACTTTGGACGAGTTTACGCGTTTATTGGAATCCCCAAAACCGCTGGAAATTGTGAAAAGCCGGCCAGCGCCAATGCCAGTTCCAGCTCAGGCCGCGCCGGAAGTCGCGCCGCCACCCCCGAAAGCCCAAAACCAAGATGCCATGCCGGAATTGACCGCCAGACCAGCCCCGCCAGAGCCCAAACCAGCCAAGCCAACGCCGCCGCCAATGGCAGATTTCAAAGTGACGTCGGCCAGTCCGGTAGCGCGGCCAAACCTGCCGCCTGCTAAGCCCAAGCCATTGCTGGATATTGGCCAATTGCGCGCCTTGCTTGACAAAACCCCCGATGCGGTTGCAACTGATAGCCCCGATGTGCCGCGCGAAGAGGCGCCGACGGGTGAAAAATTAACCGTCAATGAAATCGACGCGTTTCGCGCGCAAATGCGGCGTTGCTGGTCGCCGCCTTCGGGTGCCCGCGGGGCTGAAAATTTAATTGTAAATGTGCGCTTGTCTCTTTCGCCAGAGGGTGCAATTTTAGCAGGACCAGTGGTGGTTAATCGCGGGCAGTTGGGTGACCCGTTTTTTAGGGCCGCCGCCGAGAGCGTACTGCGCGCCATTCGAAGGTGCCAACCGTTTACCATGCCAGTGGAAAAATATGCCAGTTGGCGTGACATAGAATTGACATTTGATCCAAGCAGAATGCTGGGTAACTAGGAGTGCTCATATGACTTTGCCATGCACAAGAAAAAACCAAGCTAACAAAGCCGCCTTCATCGGCCTGCTGATGTTCTTACTCATGCCGTTGCAAAATGCTGGGGCGGCGCTGAAGATTGACATCACGCAAGGCAATGTTGAACCGCTGCCGATTGCGATTCTGGATTTTGTTAGCGAGGACGGGGTCGGCGGCGATTTGGCGCAAGTGGTGATGGCTGATTTGGAGCGTTCGGGACTGTTTCGTCCGATTGCTCGCGAAGCCTTTATCGAAACCGAGCTTGATGTAAATGTTCGCCCAAAATTCAAGGAATGGCGGATTGTCAATGCCTTAGCCTTGGTGTCGGGGCGTTCTGTCATGCAGAATGACGGTCGTTTGCGGGTCGAGTTTCGGCTCTGGGATGTTGTCGCGCAAGAACAAATGACTGGCCTGCAATTCTTTACCACACCGGCCAATTGGCGCCGCATTAGCCATTTGATTGCTGATGCGATTTATGAGCGCCTGACCGGAGAGACCGGCTATTTCGACACACGAATTGTCTATGTATCTGAATCGGGCCCGAAAAACCGGCGGGTCAAGAAACTGGCGATTATGGATCAGGATGGTTTTGCCCAAAGTGAGCTGACCAGTGGCCAATCGCTGGCCCTGACGCCGCGTTTCAGCCCGACGGCGCAGGAAATCACTTATCTGTCTTTCTATCGCAATCGGCCGCGGGTCTATTTACTGAATATTGAGAGTGGCCAACAGGAAGTTGTTGGTGATTTTCCCGGCATGACCTTTGCCCCGCGGTTTTCGCCCGATGGTCAAAAAATCATTATGAGCCTAGAGCGCAATGGTAATTCGAATATTTACACCATGGATTTGCGAACCCGTGAAACCCGCCGCCTAACTTCTTCCTTAGCGATTGATACGGCACCGTGTTACGCGCCCGACGGCAGCCAGATTGTTTTTGAGTCCGACCGTATGGGCACACAGCAATTATATGTAATGGAAGCTGATGGCACCAATGTACGTCGTATCAGCTACGGGCAGGGCCGCTATGGCACGCCAGTGTGGTCACCGCGTGGAGATTTGATTGCCTTTACCAAAACCTATAAAGGCCGGTTTTTGATTGGGGTGATGAAAACCGATGGCAGTGGCGAACGTATTTTGACCGAGGGTTTTCACAATGAAGGTCCGGCATGGTCGCCAAATGGCCGCGTTTTGGCGTTTTTCAGAGAAAAGAAAGGCGCCGATGAAGGCCCCGGACTGTGGACGGTTGACGTCACCGGCTATAATGAACGGCCGATATCAACCCCAAGCTGGGCTTCCGATCCGGCTTGGTCGCCATTAATCAGGTAGATTATTGGCCATCACAAAACTGCAACGATAGTGTGTTAATTAAATCATACGTCCGGTTGTTATTTAACGCTTTTGCTGATAATTTAACCGGAATGAGAAGAATATTTTGATAGTGTTAGGAGCTTCAAATGAAAAATGTTAAATCAATTATAGCTGTTGCGTCATTGGGCTTTGCTTTGGCTGCGTGCAGCGGATCGGCTCCACAAACGTCAAGCGGCTCAACCTCTGGTAGCTCTTCATCATCTTATTCTTCAACCTATGGCGGCGGTTCGTCTCTGTCATCTGACCAATTTTTGGGCGTGAATGTCGGCGACCGCGTATTTTTCGCCACCGACCAAGCCAGCATTGATGGCTCATCACGCGCTGTTTTGCGGGCACAAGCTGAATGGTTGGCACAAAATGCCAGTACCAGTTTGGTCATTGAAGGTCATGCCGATGAGCGTGGCACGCGCGAATATAATCTGGCTTTGGGTGCCCGTCGTGCCAATGCGGTGCGCGATTTCCTGATTAGCCAAGGCGTCGATAGCGCCCGTTTAGAAACCATCTCTTTCGGCAAAGAACGCCCGGTGTCTTTGTGCTCAGAAGAGAGCTGCTGGTCGAAAAACCGTCGCGCGGTTTCAACACCCCGCTAGTATATGACGTTGACGATTGTGATATAATGATTGAGGGCGCCTTTGGGTGCCCTTTTTCGTGCCGTATTTTTGCCGATTTTGTATTGTAGGACGTAATGATGAAGTCAGTTAATCAGTATTTTAAGCCTGCCGCCCTTGTTTCGGCTCTGCTCATGACCGTCAGTTGGGCCCATGCCCAACAATTCGACGCGCCTGCGCGTGTTGATGTGCCGGAAGCGGCCGCCACACCGATTGAGGACAATCTGACCCCCGCCTTATCTTCCGATACGCTGCTTTTGGCGCGCATTGACCGTTTGGAAATAGCCTTGGCCGAGACTCGGCAAATGCTGCAAGCGCAGCGGGTGCTGTCGACCCGCAATCAGATGAAAGAGGCAATGGATTTGCGCAGCCGGCTGGAAATGTTGGAAAGCCAATTGTCCGGTGTAAATCCGGCGCAGCCAATAACTGGTTCAGTGCCCGATGATGTGGCCGCCAGTCTGGCGCAGAATGACGCCATCGCACGCAGTCGATTGAACGAACTGGAAGATGCCACGCGAATAATGCGCGGCCAAATTGATGCGCTTTTATTGCAATTTGAAGCGCTCAATCAAAATAATCTGAGGGCCCGTGACGACAGTGAGTTTCGCTTCCAGCAGCTCGAAACCGCTGTGCGCAAAATTCAAGACGGTGGTGTGTCAACAGCAGCTGAACCTCAAGTGCTCGGCCGCATTCGACTGCCGGCACCCGTCGTGTCGACGACAACCCCGACGATTACTCAGGCAGATGGCTCTCAAACCGGCAGCCTAGACACAACAAATGCCGAAGCCACGCCGCTCGCGCCAAATGCTGCTTTGATTGCACCTTTGGCGGCTGATGATAAATTAATAGGTGAGGGCGAGATGCCAGTTCTCGGCCTCGAAACCCCGGTACGTCCAGTTTTGCAAGACCCGAAACAGCTTTATGAGCGCGCTTTGGCGGATTTACGCAAAGGTCTCTATGTTGAGGCTGAGGCTGACTTCAGGCAAATTCTAACCGCCTTCCCAGCCCATAATTTGGCGGGCAATGCGCAATATTGGTTGGGTGAAACTCATTATGTCCGACAAGACTATAAGGGCGCTGCCGAGGCGTTTTTGGCCGGCTACACGACTTATGCTAAGAGCAGCAAAGCTCCCGACAGCCTCTTGAAGCTTGGTATTACTTTGTTTGCGTTGAATGAACAAAAAACCGGTTGCGACGCATTGGCCGAGCTTGGAGCAAAATTCCCAGAAGCTTCTCAGGCCATTGTCAAACGTGCCGAGATTGAAAAACGCCGTGCCGGTTGCCAAGGATAATCAGCCGATTGGGGTGACGCCCTCCAGCTTTCTGCGCCAGCTCAAACAGCTTCACAAAGCGTCGCATTATGCGTTGGCTGTGTCGGGGGGCGCTGATTCCATGGCTTTGGTGGTTCTGGCCAGCCAAGCGGCGAGGTTGAAAAACGCCCCGAAATTCACCGTGCTTAGTGTCGACCATGGGTTGCGTTCGGCGGCCAAAGACGAGGTCAAGCAAGTGGCCGCGTGGTGCCGTCAACTGGGCGTGCCCCATCAAGCCTTGAAAGTGACCGACAAGCTCAAATCAACCGGCGTGCAAGAAGCGGCCCGCCAGCAGCGTTATCAATTAATGGCTGCGTGGTGTCGACAGCACAAGGCTGAGGCGCTTGTGGTCGCCCACCATCAGCAAGATCAAGCCGAGACTGTGCTGATGCGTCTGGCTCATCAAAGTGGCATTAATGGGCTGGCTGGCATGGTGGCGCGGCAGAAATTACGCCTTGAAGGCGAGCAGGTGACTTTGTTACGGCCATTTTTATCGCAGCCGCCCGAGAGCTTGCGCGCCATTTTGCAAAAAGCTGGTCAGTCTTGGCTGGAAGATCCGTCCAATGCCGATATGAAATTTGAGCGCGTGCGCACCCGCCAAGCGCTGCCAAATTTGGCGGACATTGGCCTCAGTGTGGCGGCGCTGGCTGATTTCGCCGATAAAATGCAAAGCCTGCGGACCAGTCTTGACCGGCAGGCCGTTGATTGGCTGGGCGGACATGCTTGTTGGACGCCGCTTGGTTATATCGATATGGATGCAGCGGCATTTTTGGCTCTAGAAGGGTTGATGCGCCAACGTATTCTGGCAGCGCTTTTGCGGCATATGGGCGGGCAAGTTTATGCTCCGAAACGGCGCCGTCTCGATGCGCTGGTCACGCGACTGCAAGACAGCCCGTCGGGGGCCAGCACCTTGGGTGGTTGCTTGGTGCGTTGGCGCGGCGGGCGGTTAATGTTGGGGCGAGAAGAAGCCGCCCTATCGCCGCAGGCACGGTTGAAAAGCGGTCACACTGGCCCTCAATTGTGGGATGGGCGGTTTTTTATCAATTTATCGCCACAAAAAGCGGCGGCGGGTGTTTTTGTCGCGCCCCTCGGGAAAACTGGTTTGGCGGCGTTGAAAGCCGATGGATTGCTTATCAATAAACAAGTGCCATCCTCTTATCTTCATGTTTTACCAGCATTTTTTCTTAAGAAACAGCTTCTGGCCTGTCCCGTTTTAGTGCCATCGCCCGACTATCAGGCGGTTTTGGCGGAAGAAAAACTTGATTTTAACACAATATTTGATGGATCAGCGGACTGGTAAAATGCCCTTGCCCGACCTATATTCTAGGAAAGGCATAATGAGGCTGACGCCAAGGCGTCGTTTGGGGTGACTTTCAAATTAAAAGGAAAAGGTTGTGAATAGTATGAGAAATCTGGCTGTTTGGGTTGTTGTTGCACTAATGGTGTTTACCCTGTTCAACGTCTTTCAAGGCCCGTCATCACGGGCCAGTGATCGCGAGATTAATTTTTCGCAATTCACCGCAGAGGTTGATACGGGAAGCATTGCCGATGTGACCATTGAAGGTGACGCGATCAGCGGCCATTACACTGATGGTTCGTCATTTACCACTTTCGCTCCCCCCAATGACGCGACGCTGGTGCAGCGCTTGCAAGAGCGCGGCGTGTCAATCACCGCCAAGCCAGACCGGTCTAATTCGCCAAGCCTGCTCGGTGTGTTGATTTCATGGTTCCCAATGCTATTGTTGATTGGTGTGTGGGTATTCTTCATGCGTCAAATGCAAGGCGGCGGACGTGGCGCCATGGGGTTTGGTAAATCGAAAGCCAAATTGCTGACCGAAGCACATGGCCGCGTGACCTTCGAAGATGTTGCCGGAATCGATGAAGCCAAAGATGATTTGCAAGAAATTGTTGAGTTTTTGCAAGACCCGAGCAAGTTCCAACGCTTGGGCGGTCGTATTCCAAAGGGTGCACTTTTGGTTGGCCCTCCTGGTACGGGTAAAACACTTTTGGCACGCGCCATTGCTGGCGAAGCCAATGTGCCTTTCTTTTCAATCTCTGGTTCCGACTTTGTGGAAATGTTTGTCGGTGTCGGCGCCAGTCGCGTGCGCGATATGTTTGAACAAGCGAAGGCCAATGCCCCTTGCATTATTTTCATTGATGAGATCGACGCCGTCGGGCGTCATCGTGGCGCAGGCCTCGGTGGCGGAAATGACGAGCGCGAGCAAACTTTGAACCAATTGCTGGTTGAGATGGACGGTTTTGAAGCCAATGAAAGCATCATTTTGATCGCGGCCACCAACCGCCCAGATGTTCTCGATCCAGCGCTGCTGCGTCCGGGTCGTTTTGACCGCCAAGTTGTGGTGCCAAACCCTGACATTATTGGTCGTGAAAAAATTCTCAAAGTGCACATGAAGAAAACGCCGCTGGCGGCTGACGTTGACCCACGGGTGATTGCCCGCGGCACGCCGGGTTTCTCAGGTGCTGATTTGGCCAATCTGGTCAATGAGGCGGCCCTTCTGGCGGCGCGTCGAGCCAAGCGATTGGTCTCCATGCGTGAGTTTGAAGACGCGAAAGACAAGGTTATGATGGGGGCCGAGCGCCGTTCCATGGTGATGACTGAAGAAGAGAAAAGACTGACGGCCTATCACGAAGGCGGTCACGCTTTGGTGGCCTTGAATATGGAAGCCTCAGACCCAGTGCATAAGGCGACAATTATTCCGCGTGGCCGCGCCTTGGGCATGGTCATGCGCCTGCCGGAGCGTGATCAGCTTTCGGTGACGCGTGGTAAAATGAAAGCCGATTTGGCCGTCGCAATGGGCGGACGGATTGCGGAAGAGATTATTTTTGGCCATGAGAAAGTTACCTCAGGCGCATCTTCTGATATTCAAATGGCAACCAATATGGCCAAGGCCATGGTCACCCAATATGGAATGAGCGATGAAATGGGCCCGTTAGCCTATGGCGAAAACGAGCAAGAAGTGTTCCTTGGCCACTCCGTCGCCCGTCAGCAAAATATGTCAGAAGACACACAACGCCGGATTGATGCCGAAGTGCGCAAGCTGGTCGAAGAGGGCTATGAAATGGCCCGCACGATTTGTCAGGACAAAATCGCTGACCTTCACGTGATTGCCAAAGGTCTGTTGGAATATGAAACTTTGTCAGGCGACGAGATTATCGGTCTGCTGAAAGGCGAGCCGCCGCATCGTCCTGACGATGACATTAGCTCAACACCGAAAGGCCCGAGCTCGCCATTCCCTAAAACGGGTGGTGCTGGCGTCGGTGGACCAGAACCGCAAGGAACCTGATCAAGGTGGGGCGATCCATGCCAAAGATTTTTGGCATTGTGAATATTACCAGCGACAGTTTTTCTGATGGTGGCCAATATTTGGCGCCGGAAAAAACCTTGGCTCATGCTCAGCAGTTGGTTGATACGGGGGCTGATGTGCTCGATATCGGGCCGGCCTCAAGCCACCCCGATGCGGGGGCGGTGACACCGGCTGAAGAAATCGCTCGTTTGCAGGGCGTGTGGTCGCTGTTAAAAGCTCTTCCAGCCGGTCTGTCGGTAGATAGTTTTCAAATAGAAACGCAACGTTGGGCAATCGCGCATGGCACTGATTGGCTCAATGATATCAACGGTTTTGCTGAGCCTAGCCTATATGATGAATTGGCCGATGCGTCTTGTCAGCTGGTCGTTATGCACGCCATTCAAAGCAAAGGCATTGCCCGCCGCGCGCCAGCCCCTGATGGCGATATTTGGGATCATATTTTACGGTTTTTTGAAACCCGCCTGAAAGTTCTGGAAGACGCCGGCATTGCCCGCGATCGTCTGGTGATTGATCCGGGTATGGGGTTTTTTCTCGGCAATGACCCGCAAACCTCGCTAAGGGTTTTGGGCGGCTTGTCGCGTTTGAAACAGGCTTTTGACGCCCCTGTGTTGATTTGTGCTTCGCGCAAAAGTTTTCTGCGGGCTATTGCCAATGTATCGCTGGCCGAGGTCGGGCCGGTTTCATTGGCTGCTGAACTTCTGGCCACAGCGCAAGGCGTCGATTATATCCGCACCCATGAGGTGGCTCCTTTGGCGCAGGCCCTGACGCTATGGGGCGAGGCAGAAAAGTAATAAATTGCAATAGCTTGTTACTTGCTTCTCAGCACCAATCGCCGACATATGTAAGCTAGACGAAGAGGGTAAGCTATGATTCGGAAATATTTCGGTACCGATGGTATTCGCGGCACGGTCAATGGCGATAAGATGACGGCCGAAATGGCGCTTCGATTGGGCATGGCGGCTGGACAATATTTTCGCCGCGGCCAGCATCGCCATCGTGTGGTGATTGGCAAAGACACGCGCTTATCTGGCTATATGATAGAACCGGCTTTGGTGGCCGGTTTTACCGCTATGGGTATGGACGTATTTCTGTTCGGGCCGATTCCGACGCCGGGGGTGGCATTTTTGACCCGCTCATTGCGCGCCGATATTGGCGTAATGATTTCCGCCTCGCATAATGAATTTCAAGATAATGGCATTAAGCTATTTGGCCCTGACGGCTTTAAATTATCGGATGAAATTGAATTTGAAATTGAGTCGCTGATGGATACGCCTTCACAGGCCGCGCTTGTGCCTGCCTCAGATTTGGGTCGCGCCAAACGAATTGATGACAGTCAGGCTCGTTACATCGAATTTGCCAAACGCACTTTCCCGCGCGATATGAATCTCGAAGGCATCAAACTGGTCATCGATTGCGCCAATGGAGCGGCTTATAAAGTGGCGCCAACCGCGCTGTGGGAATTGGGCGCTGAAGTCGTTAGTATTGGCGTGTCGCCCGATGGCACCAACATCAACAAAGACTGTGGCTCCACCCGTCCGGCCCTATTATCCGAAAGGGTGAGGGCAGAGAAAGCCGATATTGGCATTGCGCTGGATGGCGACGCCGACCGGTTGATCGTCTGCGATGAAAAAGGCACAATCATTGACGGTGACCAAATCATGGGGCTGGTAACTGATGATTGGCAAAAACGTAACTTGCTCAGCGCGCCAGGCATTGTCGCGACGATTATGTCTAACCTTGGTTTAGAGCGGCATTTGCAAGGTAATGGCCTATCATTGGCGCGCACAAAAGTTGGCGACCGTTATGTCGTGGAACATATGCGGCGCCATGGCTTTAATCTCGGCGGCGAGCAATCGGGCCATATGGTGCTGTCGGATTATTCAACCACTGGCGATGGGCTGATCGCAGGTTTGCAAGTTTTAGCGGCGATGAAATATTCAGGTCGCCCTGCTTCTGACTTAACGCAGGTATTTGAACCAGTGCCGCAAATTCTAGAGAATGTGCGCTTTACCACCGGCGCGCCGCTGGACAATGAAGATGTCATAAAAGCCATTGCGGCGGCTGAGATTAAATTGGGCAATCAAGGGCGTTTGGTTATTCGTCCATCAGGCACCGAGCCTCTAATCAGAGTGATGGGCGAGGGCGATGACGCCGCATTGGTCAAAGATATCGTCGCCGAAATTGTTGGCACCATTCAGTCGGTTGCTGCATGACACAAGACGCGTCGAAAGCCGTTTCGCTGGGGCGTGTTTTGGTGATTGCCGGTTCTGATAGCGGCGGCGGCGCCGGCATTCAGGCAGATATTAAATCAATCATGGCGCAGGGCGCTTATGCAACGACGGCGATTACCGCGCTGACGGCACAAAATACGCGCGGTGTCGATGATGTGCTCGATGTGCCGCCAGATTTCGTGGTGCGGCAAATTCAGTCGATTATGAGCGATATCGGCACAGATATTGTGAAAACCGGCATGCTGCATCGGCGCGAGATTATTGAGGCTGTGGCACAGCAATTTGACACCAAACAAGCGCCACCCCTGATCGTTGATCCGGTGATGGTCGCAACCTCGGGTGATCGTCTTTTGGAAGATAAGGCCATTGATGTGGTGATGCAGTTGTTGGTGAGCAAAGCCTCTTTGGTGACGCCGAATTTGCCCGAAGCAAGTTTGATGACGCGCCGCGACGTTGAAACGCTCGACGATATGAAACGCGCCGCCGATAAAATTATGGATAAGGGCGCTCGTGCAGCTTTGATTAAGGGCGGTCACGGCCAAGAGCGCGTGGTCTATGATTTACTCGCCCAGTCATCGGGCTTTGAGGTGTTCGAACACGAGCGATTGGTCAGTAAAAACACGCATGGCACAGGGTGCACGCTGGCGTCGGCTTTGGCGGGACAATTGGCAGCGCAAACAAATCAGGCACGCGATGAGCAGCGCGCCGACGGATTGGATCTTCTTGTGGCAACGGAAAAAGCGCTGAACTATGTGCATCACGCGATTGCCACGGCGCCAAGCAATATTGGCAGCGGCCATGGCCCCTTGAATCATCTGGGCATGACGCGCCAAGAATAATGGTTTCGATTCTTTTTCCACAGGGGTGAGTGGGTTAATTTTCGCCGTTGTCTGCGCGTTTGCGCGAGTTGCTAAAACATCATTTGCCAACCTCTCATATTCGGCCTATATCGGTTCTGGGACACCCTTCCCCACCGAAGGGCAACTATCTGAGAGGGTAGCGATATGACAGCTATACAAATGCCAGACGTGCGTCCGGCAAACCCAAATTTTTCTTCCGGCCCGTGTGCAAAACGGCCGGGTTTTTCTCTTAATGTTTTACAAGATGCCGTCCTCGGGCGCTCACATCGTTCAAAGCCTGGTAAAGCCAAGCTGCTTGAAGCGATTGATCGTACGCGGTCTGTGCTTGGTGTGCCAGATGATTACCACATCGGCATTGTGCCAGCCTCAGACACCGGTGCTTATGAAATGGCCATGTGGAGCCTATTGGGCGCGCGTGGCGTGGATATTCTCGGCTGGGAAAGTTTCGGCAAAGGCTGGATTTCTGATGCCGTCAAGCAATTGAAACTCGACGATGTGCGGGTCATGGAAGCCGATTACGGACATTTGCCTGATTTATCGGCCGTTGATTTCACCCGCGATGTTGCCTTTACATGGAATGGCACCACCTCCGGTGTGTGCGTGCCGAATGGCGATTGGATTGCCGCTGACCGTCAGGGGCTGACCCTGTGCGATGCGACATCGGCCGCTTTCGCCATGCCTCTGGCTTGGGATAAGCTCGATGTGACAACCTATAGCTGGCAGAAAGTGCTGGGTGGTGAAGCGGCCCACGGCATGTTGATTTTAAGCCCGCGCGCGGTTGACCGTCTGGAAAGCTATACACCACCATGGCCAATGCCAAAAATCTTTCGCCTGACCAAAGGCGGCAAGCTGATTGATGGTATTTTCCGCGGTGAAACCATCAACACACCGTCTATGCTGGCGGTTGAAGATTATCTCGACACTTTAAAATGGGCCGAAAGCCTTGGCGGTTTGTCAGGTCTGTTGGGCCGCGTCGCTGCCAATAATAAAGTGCTCAATGATTGGGTCGATGCATCTGATTGGGCCGGTAATTTATGCGCTGAGAAAGCCAATCGTTCGACCACGTCTGTGTGTTTAACGATTACCGATAGCGATATCGCTGCGCTTGACGCAGAGGCGCAAGCCGCTTTCGCTAAGAAAATCGCCTCGCTATTGGATAGCCAAGGCGTGGCCTATGATATTGGTGCCTATCGCGATGCTCCTGCCGGACTTCGCATTTGGGCTGGCGCCACCGTTGAAGCGGCCGACTTGGCCGCCCTTACCACATGGCTCGACTGGGCCTTTGCAACTGCAAAACAGGATATATAGATATGCCTAAAGTACTTATTGCTGACAAAATGAGCCCGCGTGCAGCGGAAATTTTTAAAGAACGTGGCGTTGAAGTCGATGTCATTACCGGCCTTGAGCGTGACGAGTTGATCAAAATTATCGACCAATATGATGGTCTGGCCGTGCGTTCCTCAACCAAAGCAACACCGCCTGTATTGGAAGCGGCGACCAATATGAAAGTCATTGGTCGTGCTGGTATTGGGGTTGATAATATTGATCTGCCAACCGCCACAGCCAAAGGCATTGTGGTGATGAACACGCCATTTGGTAATTCCATCACCACTGCTGAACACGCCATTGCCATGATGTTCGCCTTGGCCCGTGACATTCCAGAAGCCAATGCTTCAACTCACGCCGGCAAATGGGAGAAATCACGTTTCATGGGCGTTGAGCTGACCGGAAAAACACTCGGTGTCATCGGTTGTGGTAATATTGGTTCGATTGCCGCGTCACGCGGCGTTGGTCTGAAAATGAAAGTTATTGCTTTTGACCCTTTCTTGACGCCAGAGCGAGCGTTAGAAATTGGTGTTGAAAAAGTTGAGTTGGACGAGGTGCTCAAACGCGCTGATTTCATCACTTTGCATACGCCATTGACCGATAAAACCCGCAACATCATCAATGCTGAGGCGCTGGCCAAATGCAAAAAAGGTGTGCGTATCATTAATTGCGCGCGCGGTGGTCTGATTGATGAGAAAGCTCTGAAAGAAGCGCTGGAAAGCGGTCAAGTTGGCGGCGTGGCTTTGGATGTATTTGAAGAAGAGCCGGCTAAAGAGAACCCATTATTCGGCATGGAAAACGTTATTTGCACTCCACATTTGGGCGCCTCAACGGCCGAAGCGCAAGAAAATGTTGCCTTGCAAGTGGCCGAGCAAATGGCTGACTTTTTGATGACAGGGGCGGTCAATAACGCCATTAACATGCCATCTATTTCAGCCGAAGACGCCCCGCGTTTACGTCCTTATGTGGCTCTGGCGGAGCAATTGGGCATGTTTGCCGGACAGCTTACAGAGAGCGCCATTGAGGGTGTTGAAATCGAATATGTTGGTGAAGTCAGTGAGCTGAATGTGGCACCATTGACCTCGGCGATTATTGCCGGTTTGCTGCGCCCATTGCTCAGCGACGTGAATATGGTCAGCGCGCCAGCCATGGCTAAGGAGCGCGGCATTTCGGTTTCTGAGGTTAAGCGCGACAGCAAAGGAGCCTTCGACAGCTATATTCGCCTGAGCCTGAAAACAGAACGTCAACAGCGTTCGGTTGCCGGCACGGTGTTCTCAGATGGCAAGCCGCGGATTATTCAAGTCAAAGGCATTAACATTAATGCCGAATTGGCGCCCCGCGTGTTGTATATTACCAATACTGATGCGCCGGGCTTTATTGGTTCATTGGGAACGGTTCTGGGCGCTCATGGTATTAACATTGCCTCCTTCCAGTTGGGCCGTGAAAAGCCAGGCGGTGACGCTGTCTCATTGGTCAACATTGACAATGAAGCGTCAAAAGACGTGCTAAAAGAAATTGAAGAATTGAAACAAGTCATGCAGGTTAAACAGCTGTTCTTTTAGGCGTTTGACGGGAGATTAAAATGGCTAATGTGGTGGTTGTCGGCTCACAATGGGGCGACGAAGGTAAGGGCAAGATTGTCGACTGGTTGTCAGTGCGTGCCGATGTGGTGGCGCGTTTCCAAGGCGGTCACAATGCCGGTCATACATTGGTCATTAATGGCGACGTTTATAAATTATCGCTTTTGCCATCGGGCATCGTTCGGCCAGGCAAATTATCGGTTATCGGTAATGGCGTGGTGGTTGACCCTTGGGCTTTGCTTCGTGAAATAGAAACCTTGCGCGGGCAGGGGGTAACCATTTCGCCAGACAATCTAAAAATTGCGGAAAATGCGACCCTGATTTTGCCATTGCACCAAGAATTAGACAGTGCCCGTGAGGCGTCAAACGCCGGTGTCAAAATTGGCACCACCAAACGCGGTATTGGGCCAGCTTATGAAGATAAAGTGGGTCGCCGTGCTTTGCGGGTTGCCGATTTGGCCGACCCGGGCAGTTTGATGGGAAAAATCGAAAACCTACTTGGTCATCACAATGCCATTCGGCGCGGCTTGTCATTGCCGGAGTTTGAAGCCCAACCCTTATTTGATAAATTGACCGAGGTGGCGCCGCATATCACGCCTTACGCAGCGCCGGTCTGGCGCCTGCTTGATCAAGCACGTCGTGCCGGCCAGAGAATTTTATTTGAAGGCGCGCAGGGTACATTGCTCGACATTGATCATGGTACTTATCCTTATGTGACGTCGTCAAATACCATTGCCGGTCAAGCGGCAATTGGCACCGGCATTGGGCCTTCGGCTTTGAATCATGTTTTAGGCATCACCAAAGCTTACACAACGCGGGTCGGCGAAGGGCCGTTTCCAACCGAGCAAGACAATGAAGACGGGCAACGTTTGGGTGAACGCGGCCACGAATTTGGCACGGTGACCGGACGTAAACGCCGCTGTGGCTGGTTTGATGCGGTTCTTGTGCGCCAAGTGGTGCGCACGGCAGGGATTAACGGTATTGCCCTGACCAAATTGGACGTGCTCGATGGTTTCGACGAAATCAAAATCTGCGTCGGCTATAAATTGGACGGCCAAGACATTGATTATTTGCCAGTAAATGCCGCTGAACAGGCGCGCATTGAACCGATTTATGAAACCCTCGAAGGTTGGAGTGAAACCAGCTATGGCGCCCGCAGCTGGGCAGATTTGCCAGCCAATGCGGTGCGTTATGTGCGGCATATTGAAGAGCTGATTGGTGCGCCAGTGACCATGCTGTCGACCAGCCCAGAACGCGATGATACGATTTTGGTGAAAGACCCGTTTGAAGACTAGTCTTCGTCCTCGACAAAATCGGCGTCAATAATGCCGCTGTCCGCAGCTTCTTGGGTCATAGCTTTGCGCAATTTTTCAAATGCCCGGCCTTCAATTTGCCGAATACGTTCGCGGCTGACATCAAATTTTTGGCTCAATTCTTCCAAAGTGGCCGGTTCATCTTGCAAGCGGCGGGCTTGCAAAATTTCTTGTTCGCGCGGGTTTAAATGGCTCATGGCCGAGAGCAGCACCTGCCGTCGGGCTTGCAATTCATCATTTTCAATCAGCACGGTTTCCTGACTGTCGCTTTCGTCTGTAAGCCAGTCTTGCCATTGATCGCCGTCAGCGCCATCGGCCCGCATGGGGGCGTTGAGAGATTGGTCGCCTGTGGATAGGCGTCCGTCCATGCTCATCACTTCGCTTTCTTGCACGCCGAGCCGGTCGGCAATTTCTGTCACTTGATCGGGGTTTAACTCGCCACCATCAATGGCGTTAATCTCGCCTTTTAGACGCCGCAGATTGAAAAACAGTTTCTTCTGCGCTGCTGTGGTGCCAATTTTGACGAGGGACCAACTGCGTAAAATATATTCCTGAATGGAAGCGCGGATCCACCACATGGCATAGGTGGCCAGTCGAAAACCACGGTCAGCGTCAAATTTCTTCACAGCCTGCATCAGGCCGACATTTCCCTCGGAGATGATTTCGCCAATTGGCAGGCCATAGCCGCGATAGCCCATGGCAATTTTTGCCACTAGGCGTAAATGGCTGGTCACCAGCTTATGGGCTGACTTTACCGAAGCTTTTTCAGCATACTCCTTGGCCAAATCATACTCTTCTTGCGCTTCGAGCATGGGGAATTTGCGAATATCTGTCAGATAGCGCGACAGGCTGCCTTCCGGCGACGGGGCAGGGGCTAGGGCTGTGGAACGCGTGACTGGTTTCTTATCGGTCATTCATAACTCCTAAAACAGATATAAGAACAAACAAATGGCGATTAAAGGGACAATCGAAAATTATTTTTTACTCTGAACGCCCAGCGTATCGGCGAAACTGCGCATGTCATCGGGCATGTCGGCTTCAAAATACATGGCTTCGCCGCTTTCCGGATGTTCAAAGCCCAAGGCGCTGGCATGCAGGGCTTGGCGCTGCAAGGCCTCCAACGCGGTTCTTTGCGCCTCGGTTAAATGTTTGGTTCGGCTTTTCATACCGCTGCCATACAGACTGTCGCTGAGCACTGGATGGCCGATGTGCGCCATATGTACACGAATTTGGTGCGTGCGGCCGGTTTCCAGCTCGCATTGCACATGGCTTACCTGACCATCGACGAAACTGCCCATATGCCGGTAATGCGTGACCGCATGGCGGGCTCTCTCACTTTTTGATACGGCCATTTTCCTGCGATTATGCGGGGCGCGAAAAATCGGGGCGTCGATAGAGCCGGTGGCTGGTAAAATTGTGCCCCAGACAAACGCTTGATACAGGCGCTTCATCCGCCCATCTCGGCCGTGAGCAGCGAATTGATCGCTCAGGCTATGATGCGCTTTGTCGGTTTTGGCAGCGACCATGACCCCGCTGGTGTCTTTATCAAGCCGGTGAACAATGCCCGGGCGTTTCTCGCCACCAATACCCGATAAGCTGTCGCCGCAATGGGCAATCAGCGCATTAACCAATGTCTTATCGGGACTTCCCGGGGCTGGATGCACCACCATACCAGCCGCTTTATTGAGCACAATCAGCGTTTCGTCCTCGTAAAGAATATCCAAATCAATTTCCTGGCCGAGCACCCGCGTGTCAACCGGTGGGGGCAATTGCAGACGAATTTCATCATCCAATTTCACCCGCCAAGATGGGTCATTTATCGCTAAAGATTGCCCTTGGCGGACTATCTGACAATGATTGTTTCTGATAAGATCTTGCAAGCGCACGCGGCTCATATCGCGAATGGCATCTGCCAAACACCTATCGAGGCGTTCGCTATCATGCTCTGGCCCAATGGTCAGAGCGACATTATCATTTTGTGAGGTTTCAATGGTCATGACACAAGATACACATATAAACGCTGACGGGGAAACGTCTTCTGAGGTTGATCCCCATGCACCGTCCCCGCGATATGTACGCGGTTTGCTGGTCGTTGTCATTGGTCTTGGTCTGGTTTTGCTGGGCGGTGCCGCAGTGGTTGTTGGCACCATTATTAAGCGGATGAATAATCCCGATAGCCAGCCGACCAAACCTGGTTTTGGTGTCAACGAGATATCTGTGCCAGCACAAGGTAAAATTGTATCGATTGAGAACGGCGAAAGCCGCATTGTTGTTCATATGCGCGATGCGCAAGGTACTTTATTACTCTTGCTTGACCCGCGCAAAGGTGAAGAAAAAGGCCGTATCCGCTTGCGTCCAGAGTGATGCAGTTACGGCCAGAGAAAGTAAAATAGATGAAATTTCTTGTTATCCTCTCTGCCCTAGTTGTGGTGCTTGCCATTGTTTTGACGTTGGCCTATCAACGGGCCGATCGCGAAACCATAACCGCCGCAGAGTTCCGCTTCGGCTCCGGCTATCAGCAAGCTAGTTTATCCAATGGCGTCACGGCCTATAAAATGGCCGGCCATGATGACGATCCAGTGGTGATAATTGTGCATGGTGCCACGCTTGGCTCCGTGGCCTATCAGGCCTATGTGCCGCCGCTGGTCGCTGCCGGCTATCGGGTGGTGACTTATGATCAATATGGTCGAGGGTTTTCTGATAGACCCGCTGATCGCTTCACCATTGATTTAATGCGCCAACAATTGTTCGAGCTGATGGATGCTTTGCAAGTTGAGAAAGCCCATTTATTTGGTATTTCGCTGGGTGGTGCGGTGATTGCTCGCTTTGCCGCCGAACATGGCGACCGCGTTCACTCGTTGGCCTATCAAGTGCCGCTGATTGCCGGTGCGTCCGTCTCACCGGCGCTGGTTCTGTCACGCTTGCCGCTGGTTGGGCCGATGTTGGCGCGGTTTTACGCCATTCCGGCGATTATTGCGCGCGGCGAGAGTTTCGGCACAGATACACAAGCTGCGCGTGATGTTGTGGCGCATTTCAAGCAACAATTTTTGGTGCAAGGCACAGAGCGTATGATGCGGCAAATGTTAACCGGCGATGCGCTGAGTGACCGCATGGCCGATCATCAAAAAATCGCAGCGTCAGGCGTGGCGGCGCAATTTGTTTATGCAATTGATGACCCTGAAATTGCGGCGCGGCAAGTTGAGCAAGCCTTGTCTTATTATGAAAATCCAGACGTCCATCAATATACTGGCGGACATTTTTTCTCCAGCGGGCGGGCCGAAGAATTATCGGTTAAATTGGATACGTTTTTTAAGGCTCAATCTAAACGATAGACCTAAAACGGGAACCAGCCAGACTGGGGTGTGAATTTAAGATATCCGACACTCACACCGGCACGAAAACCAACGCCAACGCGAATAGGCGCGAGCACGACTTGGTCACGCTGTAGAAAACTTACGGCGACCCCACCTATATAAAAGGCGGAGCCGTCAACGCCACCAATGCGGCGATAGAGGTCTTCAATATTGTCAGTGCCATATACCAGTGTGAAGCTTTTTGATGCATTGCCGCCGGTGTCAATGCCTGCCGATGGGCCGCGCCAATAAATCGGATGGCTCTGACCATTTTTAAATAATACATCGCCACGCCCATAACGCAGGCCAAAGACCACCGCAGCGCCGACTTCTTCACCGCGAATGACGGCGGTTGGCTCGCCATATTGGGTGAATACATTGTCCATCACTTCGGCCATTGACTCAGCGGTCGCACCAAGAAACTTGGCCGCTTCAACAACCATTGCACTTTCAGAAAAATCTTCCACCTGTCCAGTGCTCGCCGTCTGTGCCTGAGCGCTAAAAGTGGCCAGATTGAGGGCGAGAGCAAGTCCAAAGAGATTAAAAATTCGAAGTGCTTTCATTTTCTATACTCTAATTTGCGGTTACTGTTGGCGTTACTTTTCGGCATCTTGCCAGTTTGCGGCGGTTGCTGCAATGAAAGATGGATTATCAAGTCCCCGATCAAGCTTGCCATAGGTCAAGGGCGCGTGGTCGGTGGTGGTTACGACACCGCCTGCTGCTTGCAAAATTGCCTGACCTGCGGCTGTATCCCATTCCATAGTGCGGCCATGGCGTGGGTAAAGATCGGCTTTGCCGTCGGCCAATAGGCAGAATTTATATGACGATGACGCGCCCATAGTTTGCTTAATGTGCAATTGCGATATCAGCTCATCGGTTTCTTTGGCGCGGTGTTTGGCGCTGGCAATGACCCGCAGCCCAGCCGGATCAAATGGTGGCACAATCAAGCGTGTCGCTTGGCTCATATCGAGCTGACCATCGGGCGCAATATCGATGCGATAGGCGGCGTTCTCGCCAGAAAAATATAGTTTTTCATGCACCGGTGCATAAATCACACCGGCGACTGCCTTTTCGTCACATACCAGACCAATATTCACCGTGAAATCTTTGCCCTTGGCGATGAAATCGCGCGTGCCATCCAGCGGATCCAATAGGAAGAATACTGGGTCGAGGGTTTCCGGCACCGCCGAGGCGCAGGCTTCCTCGCCGATAATCTGAACATTAGGGGCCAGAATAGCTAGAGCTTTTTCGAGCAATTTTTCAGCATCGCGATCGGCTTGGGTTACGGGAGATTGATCAGATTTAGTTTCCGTGGCGACCCCATTGCGATAGTGACGCATGATCACTTGTCCGGCCTCCAATGACATTTGGCACAGGGCCTGCATAAAATCGGGGGCGTGTGGGTCGAATGTCAATGAATCTGTCATGCGACGTAAATATCACGGCTGGTGCAATTAACAAGCCCAAATAGCTGCGACCGGCAAATTACGAGCTTGAGGTCATTGCATCTATCCGATAGCCGCGTCCCCAAACTGTCTTTATCAGAGATGAACTGACGTCGTCGCCCTCAATTTTTTTACGCAGCTTGCAAATGAACACATCGATAATTTTCACCTCTGGTTCATCTAACCCGCCATATAAGTGGTCAAGAAAATGCTCTTTCGACACCACTTTGCCCTGACGCAGGCAGAGGAGTTCGAACATCTGGTATTCCTTCGCGGTCAAATGCACGCGATCGCCCTTCACAAAGACATCATGAGCCGCCAAATCCACAGACACATCGCCAAAGTTTAGAATGTTTTTGGCAAACCCATTGCTACGTCGCACCAAGGCGTGCAAACGAACAATTAGCTCTTGAAAATGAAAAGGCTTGGTCATGAAGTCATCGGCGCCGTCACCAATGCATTGCAATTGTTTTTCTATGGCACCATGACCGGACAAAATAATCACCGGTGTGTTGTCATCACGGTTTCTTATTTCGCATAATAATTTTTGACCATTTATATCTGGCAGTTCGAGGTCTAAGATAATCGCCTGATAATTGTAAATCTCGTTGTGGGCCAAACCGTCATCGCCACTCGCCGCCACATCAGTCTGAAAACCCTCCGCCTGCAACATCGACGACAAATTGTTAGAAAACATCATGTCATCGTCAATCAACAAAATACGCATGTTCTTCCTTCCAATGGTTTCAACACTTAACACCACCAGTCGACGCGAAACTTTAATCACGGACAAATCAACTTTTCGTGAACAGCCATGCGCGCAAAAGCTTGCAGTCTGACCCGCCATGCATATATTGCACCTACAGGAGACATTATGTCGGACACAAAGACCATGATTGATCTATCAGCCTTGCCAGATATTGACCTCAATATCGGGCCGGTTTCAGCCCGCCCGTCGCAACGCGTTGTGGTGGCGATGTCTGGTGGCGTCGATAGTTCCGTGGCGGCTGCTTTGGTGAAGCGGGCAGGCTACGACACGGTTGGTGTTACTCTGCAATTATACGATCACGGCGAAGCGATTAGCCGCAAGGGTGCGTGTTGCGCCGGACAAGATATTCACGACGCCCGCACAGTCGCTGCTGGGCTCGATATCCCGCATTATGTGTTGGATTATGAATCACGGTTCCGTGAAAGCGTGATGGATGAGTTCGTTGACAGTTACTTGGCCGGCAATACGCCGATCCCGTGCATTCGCTGCAATGAGACAGTCAAATTTCGTGATTTATTGGGCATGGCCAAGGAATTGGGCGCCGAAGCCATGGTCACCGGGCATTATATTGCAACGCGGCGTGGTGCTGACGGTTGGGAAATGCACCGGCCTGTCGACTTGGCGCGCGACCAGTCGTATTTTCTATTTTCTACGACGCAGGAACAGCTCGATTTCTTGCGCTTTCCCTTGGCCGAACTGACCAAGGATGAAATTCGCCATTTTGCCGGTCAGCTTGGCCTAGTGGTCGCCGAAAAGCCCGATAGTCAGGATATTTGCTTTGTGCCCAATGGCGATTATGCCGGCGTGATTAAGCGTTTGCGGCCAGATTGCAGCCTACCAGGTGAAATTCTTCACATGGATGGCAGCGTGCTCGGCCAACATCAAGGCGTGTTGCACTATACCGTCGGTCAGCGACGCGGTTTGGGGGTTGCGGTTGGCGACCCGCTCTATGTGGTGTCGATTGATGCCGATGCGCGGCAAGTGATTGTCGGCCCACGTGAGGCGTTGGCGCGGCAAAAAATTCTTCTCTCTGAGGTCAATTGGCTGGGCGGTGATGCCAGCCAAGCGCTTGATGTGCGGGTGCGTATTCGCTCGACCAGCGAGCCAGCTGCGGCGCAGATTAAACTGACCGGCGCGCATCAGGCGGAGATCCATTTGGCGACAGCCGAAGAGGGCGTTTCGCCGGGGCAGGCGTGTGTGTTTTATGCCGCCGATGAGGAACGCTTGCTGGGCGGCGGCTGGATTGCTTCAACCGCGCTGAGCTAAGCGAAACAGCGTTTTCCACGACGGTTGCAATATTCGTGCCAATTTTTTACCCTTGAGACATATGTTCATCTTTGTGAGGTGCAGGGATGGGGTAAGGGGCCGAAATTGTTAACACCGCGTCTGCAAATCAAGCAAAGCCAGAAGCTGATGATGAACCCGCAAATGCAGCAGGCGATTCAGCTTTTGCAATTAACCAATATGCAATTGAACGACATGCTGGCGCAGGAGATCGAGCAGAACCCGTTTTTGGCTTTTGACGCGGCTGATTATCGCGCCGCCGCGCGCGCCGAAAACCCGCAAAAACCAGATGCCGCCGCCAAAGAGCCAGCTGTGCGCGATACAATTTCAGTGCGCGAATTGAGCCTGCAGCCGGGCCAGTCATTGGCCGATAGCGGCGATGATTATCTTGCCCAATTGGCGGCGCCAGAAGCCGGATTGAGCGCCTTTTTATTGCAGCAAATTCGCTTAAGCCATTTATCCGGCGCCGCTTTGCTGTTGGCCGTGGAGCTGGCTGGCTGGCTCGATGATGACGGCTATTTGCGCGATACCGACGCCGAATTATGTGAAAACCTGGCCTGCGATTTGGCGACCTTGCAGCGCGCCCTAACGGTGTTGCGCGGTTTAGAGCCAAGCGGTGTGTTTGCCCGCAGTCTACCTGATTGTTTGGCCCTACAGTTGCGGGCGCAGGAAAAATACACTCCGGCCTATGAGCATTTGCTGGCCAATCTCGGCTTAATGGCGCGCGGGGAGTTGGAAAAACTGGCCGCCCTTTGCGCCGTTTCGTCGGCTGAGTTGGGGCAGATGTTGACCCATGTGCAGGCCTTAAACCCGCGCCCCGCGTCTGACTTTGACACCGCGCAGGAGGTTATTCGTGCCCCTGATATTTTGGTGCGCCAAGAGGGCGACATATGGCGCGCCTATTTGAACGAGGATAATCTGCCGGCGGTCTTGGTGCTGGAGCGCGATTGGGAAGAAATGGCCAGCCGCAAAATGACCGACAAAGAGAAACGTTTTATGAAAAGCAATGTGCAATCAGCCCGCTGGCTTCGCAAGGCAACGCAACAACGCGCCGCCACTATGTTGCGCGTGGCGCGCGCCGTGGTTGAGCATCAGCAGGGGTTTTTCAGCACAGGCATGGAAGCCCTCAAGCCGATGGTGTTGCGCGATATTGCCGATAAATTAGAGCTGCATGAAAGCACGGTGAGCCGGGTTGTGGCGGCCAAGATCGTGCAAACCCCGAGCGGCCAGCTGGCCTTGAAAGATTTGTTTTCCATTGCTCTGGCGGGGGGGCGAAATCAGCAGCAAAACAGCCAGATTGTATCGGCGGCCAGCATTAAGGCGCGGTTGGCGCGTTATCTTGCGGCGGAGTCGCCTGAGGCTATTTTGTCGGATGAAAAACTGGCGGAGATGTTGGCTGAGGAGGGCATTATGATAGCCCGTCGCACGGTGGCAAAATATCGTGAGGGGCTAAAAATTGCGTCTTCGGCGGTACGTCGTCGGGCGGCGAAATTGCGTGCAGGTTGAACATTGCCAGCGCCGGATTTTTGCTCTATATCATGCTCAGCTTGTCGAAGAACGAAGCTTTCGGCGGAGTAGCTCAGCTGGTTAGAGCAGCGGAATCATAATCCGCGTGTCGGGGGTTCGAGTCCCTCCTCCGCTACCAAATTCCTACCTTGAATTAGCCAGACTTGGCAGTGCTATTTTTCAACTAACAGCGCTTGGGCTTTTTCTCGTATCGCCGTTAACTAAACTTCCATCCCCAAGCCCCGCAGTCGTGGCATTTCGATAGCTGGGCATTTATCGACCACCACATCCATGCCATGCGCCAACGCGCTGTCAATGGCTTGCTGATGCACCACATTTATTTGCGTCCAAATGGCTTTTGCGCCATGCGCATGGGCTTCCTCCACCACTTGCGGCAGGCTGGCGCTGTTGCGAAACACATCGACTAAATCCACCGTTGGCGCAATATCGCTCAACTGGCCAACAATCTCTTGCCCCGCCAACCGCTGACCGGCCAGCCCCGGATTAACCGGTATCACCTGAAACCCTTGCGCCAGCAGAAAACAGCACACCTGATAGCTCGGTCGTTCTGGCTTTAGGCTGGCGCCGAGCAGGGCGATGGTCTTCGTCCGACGCAAAAGTCCGGCCAAATCGGCGTCGCTGTGTAGCAGCATTAAGCGTCGCTCCATGTCGGTGGGCGTTTTTCGATAAACGCCTGCCGCCCTTCTTCCGCATCGCCCTCAGAGGTCACGGCGCAGGCCATGGCCTCATTGGCAAAGGCGAAAGATTGCGACAAAGGCATGTCGATTTGCTGATAAAATGCCGCCTTGCCGCCGCGAATGCCTTGCGCCGATCGGCTGGCGATTTTATCGGCCAGTTGTTTAACTTCCTGATGCAAATTTTGGCGCGGCACATGCCGGTTAATCAGACCGAATTCTTGCGCTTGGGCGGCCGCGAACATGTCGCCGGTCAGCGCCATTTCCATGGCGTGTTTGCGCGATAAATTGCGCCCAACCCCAACCAGCGGCGTGGTGCAGAAAATGCCAATATTCACTCCCGGTAAACAAAACCCGGCGTCATCGGCGGCAATCGCCAAATCGCAGACGGATACCAATTGGCAACCGGCCGCGCTGGCCGTGCCTTGCACACAGGCAATCACCGGTTTCGGGGCGTGCACAATGCCCATCATCATCTGCGCGCAATCGGCCAATAATTGCTTCACACGAGCGTCAAATGCGGCGTCGTCTTCGCCATCGGTTTTTTGCATTTCTTTCAAATCATGACCGGCACTAAAAACCGGCCCTTCGGCGGCCAGCACAATCACCCGCGTTTGCGTATCGTCATAGGCCTCGGCCAAAGCGGTGCTGAGCGCGGCAATCATCTTCGACGACAGCGGGTTGCGGCTTTGGGGGTGATTGAGGGTGATCCAAGCGCAATGGCCGTCCTGCTTTGTTTCGATCAGCATATCATCCATTGAATGTCTCCTTTATACAGCTAGGCTAGTCAGCCCGACTTGCCTACGTCAAGCCAAACTTGAACGCACGCGGGGGCACAAAATTTCTGCCCAAACCGCCGAAGCGCTAAAATCATTCATTGGCCATAAGTGGGTATTTTTGCCACAATCGCGCCAAACCGCGCCTCCCTAACTTGCGAACCCATCAGGAGCTTGTTAGTTTTTACTTACCCAAACAAAAATAAAAATAGGGAGAGTAAGTCATGGAAATCTATCGTTTTCGAAAGTCGCTGATGCTCGGTGCCTTAGCATTGAGTGTGGCGTTTACCCCCGCTTGGTTGCAAAATGTTGATGAGGTGGTCATTACAGGTTCGCATATCAAACAGTCGCCGGAGGATGCGCCTGTGCCAATTGATGTGGTGGACAGCGAAGAATTATTTAGTATCGGCAACGCAACGGTTGTGGATTTGATCAAAACTTTGGGTGTCAGCTCAGGGGGTGATGACTTTGTTACCTGTGACCTGCACTATAATTTCTCATTGGCCAATTTGACTGGTGAGGAATCTGTGTCAGCCTTGCTGGTTTCGGTTTACAATCTCACCGATGAAGACCCACCACGGGCGCGTTTGGATTTGAACTATGACCCCTATACGCATAATCCGTTTGGACGGATGATTAAAGTGGGTCTGCATCACCAGTTCTAAAGTGCGGGCTTAATACTGCCATCATTGGGGCTGTCCGTCGGGTAACGGGCAGCCCTTTTGATTGCTATCACGCCGCTGTCAGAAGTTGTCCCAAAAGCGGGAAGTGCACATGAACCAGACCGGCTTCGGCGGTTTCACGCGCTAAGCTCACGCGTTGGGCGGTCAGGCCAACCAATGTGCCGTGCACCGTCGCCGGGTCAGGTGATACGGTTTTAATGGCCACTTGTTGGCCAGCTGCAAAGCCCATTGTTTCGTCAATCGTGCAGCCGCCCATTGGCTGATAGGCTTTGGCATGGTCAATCGCCTGTTGGGTTGTCCACTCGTCCTCGTCATCGCCCAAGCCAATGGAGGAAAGCCGGTCGAACCAAGCCGCTACATGTGCCCCCAACGCCGATGGTTGCAAGCCGGAGAGGCCAGCGAAGGCAACGCAGGCATAGAGCGTGCAATCGGCGTGGCCTGGCAAATCGCCGCCAATGAAAGCGCGACCATCAGACAGGGCATTCTCAAGTGCTTGTCCACCGGCGGCAAATTGGCCTTGTAAATGCGGCACAGCTGGCAAAAAGGCTTCCTTTTTCATGCCAAAACGCACCTCGCGATCTTGCCAAAAAGCCTCATCCATCATGTCGGCGTTACTACCCAACGCCGTGCCAACGGCAGGCATAAACCAACTGGCGCCGCCCCACAAAGCCAGCAATTTGCCGGCTCGTCCGGTCGGTGCTGGATAGAGGCTGGGTTCGGCCTTAGCGGTTTCCAGCGCATCGGTGATGCAATCCGTGTCGCAAAAAATATCGGCGCCGATTTGCAGCACCGGAATACGTTCATAACCGCCGGTCAAAACACTGAGCTCAGGCTTCGGGCAAATCACAGGTTGTTCGACGGATTTCCACGCCATTTGCTTGATCGTCAGCGCCATGCGCATAGCTTGGCCAAACGGTGACATCGGATAATGGTGCAGGATAATTTCAGACATGGGACTCTTTCAATTTAATATGTGATGATAAAGGCGCTCGGCCTTGGTTCAAGATTGCTTCCAGTTTGGTCGTAAAGCCAAGCGAAAACAACAATGTTTTGCCGCCCGAGCAGAATCGCGAGAGATATAGAAACTCTCGCACTCTCAGTCATCAAAGCGCGCCGGAAGAAACCCAGATAGCTATGTCGTCAACCATTACCCAATCGCTCAAACAATATTTCGGATTTTCGCAATTTCGCGACGGTCAGGAAGATGTTGTCGCGCAAATTTTGTCGCGCCAGAATTTATTGGCGGTCATGCCAACGGGCGCTGGTAAGTCACTTTGCTATCAATTGCCTGCGATGTTGCTGGAGGGTCGAACAATTGTGGTATCGCCGCTGATTGCGCTGATGAATGACCAAGTGGCCTATCTGCAATCGTTGAACCTGCCAGCGGAAAAAATTCATTCGCACGCTGAGTATAATGACAATGCCGATGTCTGGCGGCGGTTTGTTAGTGGAGAGGTAAAAATTCTTTATATTTCGCCCGAAAGACTAATGACTGAGCGTATGCTGGCGGCGCTTGAACATGTGCCGGTCGACCTGTTCGTTATTGATGAAGCGCATTGTATTTCGAAATGGGGCGCCGCTTTTCGGCCCGAATATGACCAATTATCGGGTCTCCAGAACCGATTTCCTAATGCCGTCCTGACCGCATTTACCGCCACGGCCGACAAAGCCACGCGGCAAGATATCGTCGATAAGCTGACCGGCAATCGCGCCAATATCATTGTCAAAGGCTTTGACCGCCCGAATTTATCTCTCGCTGTGGCCCTGAAAGATGGTTGGAAACAACGGCTGTTGGCGTTTGTCGATGCGCGCAGAGCTCAGTCCGGCATTGTCTATACATTATCGCGCCGCGAAACCGAAACAGTGGCGGCATTTTTGTCCGACAATGGTCATAAATCAGTGGCCTATCACGCCGGTCAAGAGGCCTACCAGCGTCAGCAAGGCCAAGACCGTTTCATGACCGAAGACGGCGTGGTGATGGTGGCGACGATTGCCTTTGGCATGGGCATTGATAAGCCCGACATTCGCTATGTGGTGCACACGAATATTCCCGGCAGTATCGAAGCGTTTTATCAAGAAATTGGCCGCGCCGGTCGCGATGGCCTGCCGGCTGATACGCTGTTGATTTATGGGCTTGATGATTTGGTCAAACGGCGCCGGATGATTGCCGACGGTGATGGCGATGAGGCGCATAAATTGCGCGAAAATAAGCGCCTCGACTCGCTGCTGGCTTATTGCGAGGCCTCGGCGTGCCGCAAAAAAGCTCTGCTGGCCTATTTTGACGAGAGCCAGCCTGATTGCGGTAATTGTGATAATTGCCTCAACCCGCCCGAAATGGTCGATGGCACGCGTGAAGCGCAAATCCTGCTGTCGACGATTATCGGCACTGGCGAATATTTTGGCGCTGTGCATGTCGTCAGTGTCGTGCGTGGTCAGAGCAGCGATAAAATCACCCAGCGTCGACATGATGAGTTGGCAAGCTACGGCCAAGGGGCTGACCAGTCGGTAGATTTTTGGCAGGCGTTAATTCGACAATTGCTGGCGGCGGGTAAAATTTATGTCGATTTGGAGCGCTATGGCGCTTTGCGTCTGACAGCCGAAGGGCAACAGATTTTGAACGGCGACATTGGGTTTTTTTGCAAAAAAATTGTGCCGAGGCCGAGCAGTCAGAAAACCACTTCAGCGCGTGCCGCTGTGGCGTTTGAAGATCCGGCAGATCAGCAGTTGTTAGCGCGGTTGAAGACCCTGCGGCTAGATTTGGCGCGCGAGAAAAATGCCCCTGCCTATGTGATTTTTTCCGACCGTGTGCTGATGGAAATGGTGTCGCAGAAACCACGAAATGCAACTGAATTGCTGGCGCTTAATGGTGTCGGGCCACAAAAACTTGAGCAATATGGCGCCTTATTCTTGGCAGTCATTGAAAAACCGAGTTAAGCTCGTTCATCAAGAAAAATAAAACGAATAAAGGATAACCCATGAACGCACAGACTCATTTCACCGCCATCACCATTGGACGCATTTTGCTTGGCGTCTATTTTCTTTTGCCGGGCATTATGAAAATCGTCGAATGGGATCGGCATATCGCGCTGATGCAGCATCATGACATCGGTTATACCTCCCAGCTTTTGCTGATTGCGACCGTCGCCAATATTCTATTGGGCGTGTTGCTGATAGCTAATCATCAAGTCCGATTGGCCGCCTATGGCTGTGTCGCCTACATTGTCGTGATTAATTTCACCCTGCATGATTTTTGGAACTTCGAGGGCATGGAAGGCGCCCACGAGCTACAGAACTTCGTCAAGAATATCGGCATTTTGGCCGGTCTTCTGGTGTTGGCAGGCTATAGTCCCAATCGACGCTAGTCGGTTTTCACATGCGTGTCGAAAAAGCTACGGATTTCATCATTTAATACGACGCGCAATTCTTCGCGCGGAATGTCGCCGATTAAACCAAAGCGCTTAGCGCGTGATGAGAATTGCGGTGTATCGGAGAAATCACCGTGAATACTGCCAGCCAATAAACGCTTGCGTGACACGCCCTTATTGGCCGCCATCATACGGTCGAGCTTTTGATAATTTATCGGATCCGTCCAACTGCTTTGACCCAAATATAAAAACGGTTGGCTGAGGCCGGCGTCAATTTTCTCTTCTGGTACTGGCAGCATCCAACCGTCAAGCGCAATCACTGCGCCAATGCGACTATCGCTGGACGCGGCCATAATGCTTGTGGCGCCGCCATATGAGTGGCCGAATACGCCGACGTGGTCGACGCCGACATGTCGCCAGAATGTGTCACCAGCGGTGTTCAAGGCACTCACCCGATCGAGCATGAAGCGCACATCGGCGGCGCGAGTGGCCAATTGCGGGCTACGGAAAGCCCAGAACTCTTCCGTCGTCAAAGGCCCGTTTGCGCGCGAACGATAGTCAGCCGTGCTGCCATCTTCAAAAATCGTGAAATAGGAATCATAGGCGTGATCGGTAGACATGACGACATAACCATGGCTGGCCAGTTCTTCGGCTTGCACGGCATTTTGATTGCGCGTGCCGCCCAGACCATGTGAAAATACCAGAAGGCGGCGCGGCTGGCCAGTTTCACTCAAGGCCAGAGGCGCATCGCGATAGGCATTGGTCTTCACCGAACGCATATGGTCAATAAGTGGTGACCATAATTCCAATTGCGCCGCTAAGCGCGGAATACGGCGGTCGGCATTGAGCAAATAATCCATTGTCTCGCCGCTTTGCCGGCTGGTTGGATACCAAATTTGTACCACCAAACGCCGCTTGTCACTGGCGTCCTCGGTGAACCATTCATCGCGGCTTTCATCTGTCCAGTAAATCACTTGCGAACCGACTTGATGCGGCCCCGTGGGTGCTGGCAAATCATCCAGCGGAAACACAGATGGAATGACCACGGAACAGGCTGAAATCAAGCCCGTGAGGGTCAAAATGGCAAGGGCCTTGGCGGTTTTAACGAATTTTTGCATGATGCGTTGCTCTCACTCTAACTACCTGTTTGATATAGACAACTGGCCGTTGAAAGCAAATGGATTATTGTCCAGTCGTCTTATTTTTCAGTTAGGGGCACCGAAAGCCCGGGCGGCGTCCATTGGCCGTCACTATTGGCGTCAATATAAATCGGGTTGGAATAAGCGTAGGGGAAGTAGCCCGGATAGACCGCCTGATAAATGTCGCTCGCTTGGCCGCTGATTTCTATCGTCACATAGGCATCGCCGGTGACTTCAATCGGCATAGAAAAATGACCATCATCGGCAATTTGCGCCTGACCAATGGCATTGCCATTGATTTGAACATCGAGCCTGTCAACATCCACCCAATCGGCGCTAAACACCCGCCCGCTCAATGTGCCGGTGCTGCCCTGATGCGTGCCCCCCATGCCGGTGCCCGATAAAGACAGGTCAAAAAATGGACCCGTTGTGCCGTAAAAATCGCCTTGCCGCAGGGCGTTGGTGAAACCGTCAATGGAAAAATCCGCCACAGTGTCTGCCGCCAAGCGCACCATATTGCGCGGCAAAGCCACTTGCTGAGTGGTGCCATGTGAGTCGCTATTGGCGCTGCCCGAAATCCGCTCACCTTGTGATAAGAGGGCGTGCCAATCGCGCCGCAAAGATTGGGTGCGTTCGGGCCGATAGGCCTGCGAACCATTCATTAATTCCATGGCGTCAAAATCAATATCACGAAAACCGGTCACCGGATCGCGCTCAATCAAACTATTATTGGGGAATTGGGTCAGTTCCAGCGTCGGGTTAAACGGGTGATTGGCAGCGCCCATATGGGTGAAGAAAGCCTCATCATCAACCGCCTCTTGATAATCATCGGGCAAGTCACCACTCAGCTTTAGGTTTTCGCGAGCATGGTTAAGCTGCGCAAAAGGGGCGCCAAAGCCGACATGCATATCATAGAGAACATCGCGGGTGCGGCGGTTTTCATGGGCGGGCAAACCGCGCCGATAAGCATGTGCTTGCCGCTCAAGTGGGAAAAAATTCATATGCCCAATGGTGTGCGGTGCCCGTGCTGAGGCCAATGTGCTGGTCACTTCAGAGCCAGTAATGGCAATCATTTTGTCGCTGGCGCCGATTTGCGCCAATAATGGATTGAAATCGAAAATCGTATCATGTTCGGCAGCCACCATCACTTCGCCATGCTCAGCGATGAAACTGCGCAGCCGTTTGTGAGTCGAAAAAGCATTGTCAAAGCTCGGCCCTGAATGCACATGCAGATCAGCAGCCATAAAGCCCGGCGTTTCGACAAGGCGGCGCGGCGCTTGAATATTGAGCTTTTGCGCTTGTCCATCGGCGACCGTCAGCGTCGTGGTCTCAACGGAAAATTCCGGGCCGCGAGCGCTATAAATTTGATAACTGCCGGGCGATAAATAAACATGTGTCGGGTCGCCCAGCGTTGCCGCCAAATGGACATCCGTCGCCGCCTCAATTGGCAGCATTTGCCCATCGACAGCCTCGCCATAGCCGGTCAGCTGGTCTTCCAAATGTGGGTCCGGCGTGCCATTGGTGCCGCGAAAGATCAACCGCATGGGGGTGCCACGCGGCAGGTCAATGCGGGCTGCTGGCGGTACACTCAAAGTGCCAATATGTACGTCATCAGCGGCCACGCTAACGGCGGTTTCAATCGGTTGGCCGGCGCGCGACAACAGCCGAAACTGGTAATCACCGGCTGGCAGGTGGGCGCTGAATTGGCCGTCAGCATCGGGGGTTAATTGGGTAAAGGGCGCACCGTCTTTGCGGTCAATGTGTAGGCTGGTTTTTTGCCCAGCGCCGGCCACAACCTGCCCAGAGACGCGTGCCGCATGGGCGTATAAATCATCGGTGATGGCGGCCACATCGTGGCTTGGCGCGACGATGATTTCTTCTTCAATGTGAATTTCTTGGCCCAGTTCGAGCCCTAAAAACGGCACTTGCAATAATTGCACTAACCCAAGGTTTTCGCCGTCACCTATGGTTAAAGGTTCGACCAAGGTAACAAACGCCAAGGCGCTGCGGTCGGCCAGCGCGAAGCTCGGCAAGGCGACGCGATTACCGCCATTGGTTGATTGCCGATGCGCCGACAGCAAACGCCAACCATAAGCAATAGGTTCAACCGCGTCATGCGGTGACAACATGACAATGACATCGATTTTGCGCGCCGCTTGGGTAAACGCCATGGAACTGCGGCCAACGAATTTCTCCTGTTTGAAACCATTGCTGCGCGACGGATTATGCGTCGACAAAAGAAACGTCTCCAATGAATGATAATTAAAGCTCAAAGAGCTGAAAATGCCAGGGTCGGCCGCATCGTCATTTTTGCGCCAAATACGTTTGTTGATTTTCAAACGATTGGCCGCTTCGGCGCTCAGGCTATAGCGTGTTTCAACCATCATGCCGGCGTTTTCACCAAGCGTCACCAGCGCTGCTTTTTGGCGGCTATGGCTGGCTTGAATGGCACTAATATCAACCGGCTGCGATTGACTGCCATTGAGCAAATCCTGACCCGAAACGAAATGGTCGTCGTCGCGATGGCAAAAGCCAATATCGCGCAATGTGCCGCCACGGGCCGAAAAATCGCCCTCGTGGTCAAGCGCCGCAAGGGTCACGCATAATGTGCCATTAGATAAAATCCAATCGCCAATACCAGCCGACGCATCGGGGCCGTTTTGAACATAAGCGTCTGCATTGCTGGCGGTGATTTGTTCGGCCACCATGGTGCCCGCGGCAGGGGCGTTCAGCGACAAGCCCATCAGGCCGATAGCGCAAAAACTTTTCAGAGCAAAGGCTCGCATGATGAAACTCCCAATGACTTACCATGCGAAAATATCATGGCCAAATATGGTTATAATTTTGCTGTCAAATGAGGCCGCGCACAAGTCAATTTAATCGGCTGCGGCTGGCTTCCCACTCAATCATTAATTTCTTGCGCTGCATGCCCCAGCGATAGCCGGTCATGCGGCCATCACTGCCGATAATGCGGTGGCAGGGTATCAGAAAAGCGATATCATTTTTGCCAATCGCGCCGCCAATGGCACGGCTAGCTGTCGGTCGCCCAATGGCCGTGGCAATATCACGATAAGTAGCCAGCTCGCCAACCGCAATATCACATAACGCCTTCCAAACGGTTTCTTGAAAAGCTGTTGCCTCAATATGCAAATGCACATCAGCGAGGGCTTTCGGGTCGCCGCTAAAACAAGCCATGGCGGCGGCATGATCTTTCGGTTCGCCAGACTCTATGTTGGCATGGGGAAACCGTTGGCGAATATTTTGCAGCGCCGCATACTGACTGTCATCAAATGACAAATGGCAAATTCCTTGATCCGTTGAGGCAATTAAAGCGCGGCCAAAAGGCGTGTCGTGAAAAAGAATGTGTAGCTGAAGCGTCGCGCCATTGGTGGCATATGGCTCCTGCTTCATGATGCGAATATGCGGCTTATAAATGCCCGGCTTAGGCTTTTTGGCTGGTTTTTCTTGTGTCATTTTCGGCCCTCTTTAGCCAAATCTTAGCGCAAGCCTCAGCCTATTTCGATGAAAATATTTCTAGTAAATGGCTGTCGTATTGCTCATGTTCAAAACTAGGTTAAGCTGGCTACATGGAAAATAATCAACATAGCGGTGCACTTTCGCGCCTGCTGATTTTATTGGGCCTAGCGGTATTGGCCGTTGGTTTCTGGTTGTTCGCGCCAAACCGGCCGCTGTTGCACGATGATTTATTGGTGCTTGATGCTCATTTAGACACGCCGGCCGTGCTTGACCGCCCCGGTTTTGACATTACCGCGCGCCATGACCCGCATCGTGATTTTTCGCAAGTCGATGTGCCGCGCATGCGTGACGGCGGGCTGGATGGTGGCTTTTGGGTGATTTACACACCGCAGGGCCCGCTAACAGAAGATGGTTTCGCCGCCGCTCTCGCACATGCTCGCCACCGCAACACATTGATTGATGACATGGTTGCCAGCCATAGCGAGATTTTCGCCCACGCCACTTTAGCTGAACACGCCGCGCCCATTGCTGCGGCTGGCAAGCGTGTGGTTTTCAAAAGCATTGAGAACGCTTATCCGCTCGGCATGGATGTGTCGTTGCTCGACGAGTTTTATGCCAAGGGCGTGCGCATGATTGGCCTTGTGCATATGAGCAATAATCAATTTGCTGACAGTTCAACCGATAAAAACGGCCCGAAATGGGGCGGCCTTTCGCCGCTTGGGCGACAATTGGTTGAACGGGCCAATGCTTTGGGCATGGTGATTGACGCGTCGCACGCCCACGACGCGACTTTGGCGCAATTGATTGAGCTATCGCGCACGCCAATTATTTTGTCGCATTCGGGCGCCAAACATATTTTTGACCATCCGCGCAATGTGCCCGATGATTTATTGCAAAAATTGGCGACACAGGGCGGGGTGATACATATTAATTCGTTGTCGGGTTATTTGAAGACATTGCAATCTGATCCGGAGCGGCGTCCGGCGCTGATGGCGCTTTATGGCGACTTGCGAGCCAATCCGCCACAAACATTGGCTGAGCAAGACGCTTTCTTGGCGCGTCGGCGTGCCATTGACGCCCAATATCCGCCAGATTTCGCTGATTTTGCCGATGTCATGGCGCATATTCAGCACACATTGACCATTTTGGGCCCGCAACATGTTGGCATTGGCCTTGATTGGGATGGCGGCGGCGGCGTTGCGGCTTTGCACGATATTGCCGCTTTGCCAAAAATCACCCAAGCCATGCAGCGGGCTGGATATGCGCGTCAGCAATTAAGCGATGTTTGGAGCGGCAATCTTTTGCGTCTGCTGCGCCAAGCCCATGCGGCCCGCCAGCACTAGACGCCCCCAAGCCAAACGTGAACCAGGCGAAACTTGCCTTTCGCATGAACACAGCTTAAGGGAAGGGTTCCCCAAAGCTGTCATGCGTCTCTCGCGCAGAAAGAATTTTTATGACAACAAATTATATCGGCCGCGCCGCCCGTTCTCTTGGCATTATGTCTGGACCTGTGGGGCAAGCCAAACCGATTTCAGCCGGCGACTTGCGCACGGAAATTTTATCCGGCTTAACCGTCGCTTTGGCGCTGGTGCCGGAAGCCATTGCCTTTGCCTTTGTTGCCGGAGTGGCGCCCTTAGTGGGGCTTTATGCGGCCTTTATTGTCGGCCTAATTACGGCAGTTTTCGGTGGCCGCCCGGGGATGATTTCAGGCGCAACCGGCGCTTTGGCGGTGGTCATGGTGGCACTGGTCGCTGACCATGGCGTGTCATATCTATTCGCGACGGTTATTCTCATGGGCATTTTCCAATTACTGGCTGGCGTCTTCCGGCTTGGTAAATTCATTCGCATGGTGCCCAATTCGGTCATGCTCGGCTTTGTTAACGGCTTGGCGATTGTCATTGGCATATCGCAATTGCAGCAATTTCAAATCGTCGATGCGGCAGGCCAAAGCCAGTGGATGAGCAGTGTGACCCTCTATATCACGCTGGCGCTGGTTATGGCGACCATGGCGGTGATTGTGTTGACGCCGAAAGTGACAAAAATTATTCCCGCGCCTTTGGCGGCGATTGGCCTGATTACCGCCGTGGTGATTTTCGCCGATTTGCCGGTGCCGCGTGTCGGCGATATGGCCAGTGTTGCTGGCGGCTGGCCGCAATTTGCTTTGCCTATGGTGCCATTCACTATGGAAACATTTTACATCATAGCCCCTTATGCGCTGATTTTGGCGGCGATTGGCTTGATCGAAAGCCTGCTCACCTTGAATTTAGTCGGTGATATCACCGGCAAGCGGGGCGGGGCGTCGCAAGAATGTTTGGCCCAAGGTGCGGCTAATGTGGTCACCGGATTTTTCGGTGGCATGGGCGGCTGCGCGATGATTGGTCAGTCAATGATCAATGTAAAATCTGGCGGCCGCACGCGTTTGGCCGGCATTGCTGCGGCTTTATTCCTGCTTGGTTTTATCCTCTATGCTTCTTCAGCCATTGAGATGATACCGCTGGCTGCTTTGGTCGGCGTCATGTTCATGGTGGTGATTGGCACATTTGCTTGGCAATCGATTCAAATTCTGCTGCGCGTGCCGAAAGCCGATGCCTTCACCATCATTTTGGTCACCGTGGTCACCGTATTGGAAGATCTGGCGATTGCCGTTATCGTCGGCGTGATTGTATCAGCCTTGGTTTATGCGTGGAATGCGGCCAAGCGTATTCAAGCTTCGGTTCGGCCATTGGAAACCGAAAATGGTGTGCTGGTCTATGATATTCGCGGCCCCTTATTTTTTGGGTCTGCGGCTAATTTCATGGAATTATTTGATGTCGCCAATGACCCCTATACGGTGATGCTGGATTTCAAAGAATCGCGCGTCGTTGACCAATCGGCCTTGCAAGCTATTGAAGATATTGCTGGTAAATATGACGCTGCGGGCAAACGCCTGCTATTGCGCCATTTGAGCCGCGATTGTCACAAATTATTGCGCCGTTCTGGCCAGTTGATGATTGATAGCGATGATGACCCGACCTATGGCGTGGCGGTTGATTATGATGTTAACATTGGCGCCCTTGGTGGCGGTCACTAGTCAGCTTTGCGTCCGGCATTGGGCCGGTCATTACGACGATCAGCGGGCTTTCCACCCGGACGTCCGCCTGGTCTGCCGCCGGGGCGTCCGCCTGGTTTACCGCCCGGCTTACCGCTGGCTTTACCGCGAAATGGTTTTTTCCCGTCACGGGCTTGACCGTCAAATCCGCCGTCAGAACTTTTGCCGTTGAATTTAGGCTTGGCCTGGCGATGGCCCGGCTTGCCGGTTTTATCGCCGTCGCGTCGGTTGCTGGGTTTCTTACCAGCGCGTTGCGGGCGACCACCTTTAGTGCCGCGTGGGCGCTGGGGCTGGCTGCCGTCTTCGTCATGATGCCGTGTGTCGAGAGGGTGCTCGCTATTTTCATCACGGTTCTTACTGCGTGGCTTCGCGGCTGGCGTCATATCCATTGTCGGCTTCACTTGCTTGCCCTTAAGCGGGTCATAGCCAGTGGCGTCCATGACCACAGAATGGGCCACATTTTCGGTCGGAATTTTGCTTTTCATCATCCGCTCAATATCGCGCAAACGCGGGCGTTCATCGCTTGAGCATAAAGAAATAGCTTGCCCTTCACGGCCAGCGCGCGCGGTTCGGCCAATGCGGTGAATATAGGCTTCGGGAACCGTTGGCATATCATAATTGACCACCAAAGAGACTTCCGGAATATCAATGCCGCGCGCGGCAATATCGGTAGCGACCAGAATATGTTCCTTGCCCGAGCGGAAGGCTTCTAAAGCGCGCTGGCGTTGGCCTTGCGATTTGTCGCCGTGGATGGCCGAGGCTTTCTTGTCATTTTTGGCAAGATATTTGACCACTTGGTCGGCGCCATGTTTGGTGCGGGTGAAAACAATCGTGCGGAACGCATTTTCCAGCGCGCGCAAAAGAAACGGCCGCTTTTCGGCTTTTTCAATCAAAAACACCGTTTGGTCGATACGCTCAACCGGCTGCGATTGCGCGCTGACGGCGATATCGGCTGGATTGTTCAAAATCTCATTGGCCAGTTGACGAATTTGTTTCGGCATGGTGGCGGACAATAGAACCGTTTGACGCTGTTTTGGGCTTTGCGCCACAATCCGTCGAATGGCTGGCATGAATCCCAAATCAAGCATTTGATCGGCTTCATCAAGAATAATTGTCGTGGTGTCGCGCAGCGAAATACTACCGGACTTCAAATGGTCTTCAAGGCGCCCCGGCGTTGCGACCATAATATCCAATCCACGCGCCATTTTCTTAATTTGCGGCGGATATTTCATGCCGCCAACAATCGTCGCCCGCAAATGCGGCACGTTAATACCGTATTTGGCAACATTATCTTCAATCTGGCTGGCCAGTTCGCGGGTCGGCACAATAATCAAAGCGTGGCAGGTTTTTGGCCGCGGGCGCTGCTCAGCCTTGCTGATTTTTTCGAGAATTGGCAGAACGAAAGCGGCGGTTTTACCGGTACCAGTCTGAGCAATGCCAACCACATCTTTGCCTTTCAGCAAAAGCGGAATGACTTCATTTTGAATCGGTGTTGGGGTTTCATAATTATTATCGCTCAACGCGCGTGTGAGGGCTTGCGACAAACCAAGTTTAGCAAAAGCTGACATTTTAAATCTTTCAACGAAGCGCTTAGACATGAGAGTGCACATAAGCAACATTGAACCGCTAAGCTAATAGAGCCATCAACTAGCACGTTTTCAAACTTATGCACCTATTAAATTACGCTTGTGCCTGCAAGTTTGTTTGGTGTTTGGCCAACACGGGGTTACACTCATGTCTCAACTCACCCAAATAGGTAGCAAAGGGCACAATGACCGAGCTTCATGATTTAGAAACACCCAAGCGTCGAAACGTGTTAGCGGTAATCAGGACCTATTTCTTCACTGGTCTGGTGGTAGCTGCGCCGATTTATATCACCTTCTATCTTTTGGCTTGGGCGGTCAGTGTGCTGGATGAATGGTTCCGACCATGGATTCCGTTTGATTATCGCCCGACGACCTATCTGCCGTTTGATGTGCCCGGTGTTGGTGTCATTTTGGCGTTTGTCTTATTGACGATTATCGGCGGTCTAACAGCTAATTTTCTCGGTCGCGCCCTATTGGCTTATAGCGAACGGTTTATCCGCCAAATGCCTGTGGTGGGTACGGTTTACACCGCGTTGCAGCAAATCTTTAAAACCGCTGTGCAGGAAGATGGCAAAGCATTTTCCAAAGTAGCGCTGATTGAATATCCGCGCAAAGGCCTGTTTGCCATTGCTTTTGTCACCAAAGCCGCTGATCGGCGGGTCAATAAATCAACCGGCAAGACAATGATTGGCGTATTTTTGCCAACCACGCCAAACCCGACCTCTGGGTTTTTGCTTTTTGTACCGGAAGATGAGCTGACGATTTTAGACATGACCGTGGAAGAGGGCGCACGTTTGGTAATTTCGGCCGGTCTGTCAGATGACGACGAAAGCGCTTCAGCCTGAGTGCAAATAACGGATTGCCTCGTCACGGCGGAATAAATACAGCAAACAGCGCAAGGCCTGCCCGCGTGGGCTTTCAAGGTTTGGGTCATTATTGAGCATCAGCTTCACATCATCGTGCACCGTCGGCAGAAGCGCCGCATGGTCCTCAAGGCTGGCAATCCGAAACGTTGGCAAGCCGCTTTGACGCGTGCCTAAAACTTCACCGGCACCGCGCAGCCGCAAATCTTCTTCGGCAATCACAAAGCCATCTTCTGTGTCGCGCATAATCTCCAGTCGTGACCGCGCGGTTTGCCCCAAAGGGCCGCGATAAATCAGCAGGCAGGTTGACTTATCGAGGCCGCGCCCAACGCGCCCGCGCAATTGATGCAATTGTGCCAAGCCAAAGCGCTCAGCGTGCTCAATCACCATCACGGTTGCTTCAGGCACATTAACCCCAACCTCAATCACCGTTGTCGCCACCAACACGCGAATGTCACCGGCTTGAAAACGTGCCATGACCGCATCTTTCTCGGCCGCTTTCATCTGCCCATGCACTAGCCCGACTTGCGCGCCATAGAGTTTTTGCAAATCTTTGAAGCGCTCTTCAGCCGCTTGTAGGTCAATCAATTCGCTTTCATTGACCAAAGGGCACACCCAATAGATGCGGGCCCCGTCGGCCAGAACATTTTTCAAATTACCAGCAATTTCGCTATAACGATCCATGCTAAAAATATGTGTACTAATGGGTTTGCGGCCGGCCGGTTTATCCACCATGCGCGACACATCCATGTCGCCATAAGCGGTTAATGTCAGCGTTCGCGGTATCGGCGTGGCGGTCATCACCAATACATCAACCCCTTGTCCTTTCGACGACAGGCTCATCCGCTGGTGCACACCAAAACGGTGTTGCTCGTCAACAACCGCAACCCCAAGGTCTTTGTAAACCACATCGTCTTGAAACAGCGCATGAGTGCCAATGGCAATTTGCGTTTCGCCGGAGGCCAAGGCTTCAAGCCGCCCTTGTCGCTGTTTGCCTTTATTGCGGCCGCTTATCAGCGCCCAACGAATTCCTAGAGCATCAAGCCAAGGGCCGATGGTTTCGCCATGTTGTTGCGCCAAAATTTCGGTCGGTGCCAAAATTGCTGCCTGCGCGCCATTGGCGACGGCTTGCAACATGGCCAATACCGCCACTACGGTTTTGCCGCTGCCGACATCGCCCTGCAGTAAGCGCAACATGCGCGTTGGGCTTTGCATGTCGGCTTGAATATCATCAATTGCCTGTTGCTGCGAGCCGGTCAGGGCGAATGGCAGTTGCGCCAAAAACGCATGTTTCATTTTGTCGTCGACGTGAAACTGACGACCCGGTAATTGCCGCCGTTGCCGCCTTACCAAGGCCAGCACTAATTGATGGGCCAATAATTCGTCATAGGCCAAACGCGCGCGATTGGGGTGCAGCGGCGCCAAAGCTTCCATGTCGTTCGGTTGATGGGCGCCGCGCATGGCATCATGCCAACGCGGCCATTGGTTTTTCTCGATCCATTGCGGGTCTTGCCATTCGTCCAATTGCGGTAGGCGCGGCAGGGCTGCTTGGGCGGCTTTCATGAGCACTTTGGCCGAAATTCCGGCGGTCAGCGGATAGACGGGTTCAATCACCGGCAATTGCTCAAACTCATGTTGGTTCAGCATATGGTCTGGGTGAACGATTTGCAGATTGTCGCGAAACCGTTCAACCCGTCCGGAAATCATCCGCGTTTCACCGACGGGCAGGGCTTTTTGTAACCAATCGCCGCGCGCATGGAAAAACACCAGTGACAAAAATCCGGTTTCATTTTGACAGGTCACTCGATAAGGCAAGTGTCGGCGTGGCGGCGCTTGGTGTTTAACAATGGTTACTTCAAAAGTCGCAATACGACCATCTTCGACATCGGCTAGTGACGGTCGATATTGTCGGTCAATTAGATTGCTTGGCAAATGCCATAGCAAATCAATGATTTTATCGCCGACGAAATCTTGCAAGGTCTGCGCAAGCTTCGGCCCGATGCCCGGCAAATTTGTGGCATCTGCAAAAAGTGGATCGAGGCTAGACGGGCGCATGGTTACCTTTCTGTTCCGAGTCACACTAGTTTACCATAAATTTCCACCTATATCGTCAGCTTAGCCCGTGCAAGACGCCGACACAGTGTATATAAAAGCCAGAGAAAAGGTCGAAACCCATGCAACATTTGAACGATCATAAACGAAAATTATATCACCGCTCCTGCTATCGCGGCATTAAGGAGATGGATATCATCTTTAAAAAATTCGCCGAAACCTTTTTGGAGGAGCTTGAGGGTGATGATTTGGTCGACTATGAGCGGATTTTGGAATTGCCGGACGACCAATTATTTATTTGGGCGACGGGGCGCGATAATGTGCCGGAAGATACGCGCTCACCGCTTTTGGATAAGCTTTTGAGCCTGTCCTATATGAATCAGACAATCGCAAAGTAAGCCGCCTTCATTGGCAAGCCGTTAGGGACTATGGTGTCACACTCTCACTTTGATACGCTTATTGCGGCTGAGAAACGCCTGCATATTGGTGGCATTCCCAATGGTTACCAGCCCCTCGTGCTGGCTGATATGGCGCGTTTGGCGCAAGACCGCGTTGTTTTTATCGCGCGCGATGCCGGACAGGCGGCCAGTCTGGTCAATATGTTACAGTTTTTCGCTGTTGATGTGCCGGTGCTCGAACTACCGGCATGGGATTGCCAGCCATTTGACCGCCTATCGCCGCATGGTGCGCTGATGGCCAAACGCATGGCTTGTTTAACGGCCTTACCCCAATATGAAAGCCAGCCACATATTATCGTAACCACCGTCTCGGCTGCCGCTCAGCGTTTGCCGCCGCGTCATATGCTGGCGCAATTGGGGATTTCCATCCGCCCCGGGCAAATGCTCGACAGTGAGGTGCTCGTCGGGTTTTTGGCCGGCAATGGCTATAGTCGTTGTTCGACCGTCATGGAGGCCGGTGACTATGCCGTACGTGGCGGTATCATTGATTTATTTGCGCCGGGTGAAGAAGCTCCTGTGCGGCTGGATTTATTCGGCGATACGCTGGAGTCGATCCGCAATTTTGATCCTGAAAGTCAGCGTACCACCGGCCAATTATCTGAACTGCAATTGACCACGGCCAGTGAGATTCATTTAACCGAGGACAGTATTCTGGCTTTCCGGCGCGGCTATGTCAGCCAATTCGGCACGGTGATGGATCAAGACCCACTCTATCAAGCGGTTAGCGAGGGCGCGCGCTATCAAGGCATGGAACACTGGTTGCCGTTGTTTCATGATACGCTGGAGACTGTTTTTGATCATTGCGGCGCCTGCCTATATGTCTGCGATGACCAATTGGAAGCCGCCTATCAAGAGCGTTTGAATCAGGTCGATGACTATTACCAAGCCCGCCATCAAGCGATGATTGATGACAGCAAACGACCGACGACGCAGCGCATCATCAAACCGCTTCCGCCGGAACACCTTTATTTGTTGCAAGAAGAATGGAGCGCCCGCCTCAATGAGGTTCGGCTGCGCCAGTTAACGGGCTTTACCCTGCCAGAGGGCGGTCAGGTGATAAACTTCCCGGGCCGCGAAGCCTATCAATTCTCCAGCGAGCGGCAGCAGGAAAACATTAACCTCTTCGACACAGTGGTCGAGCATTTGCGCGACAAGCAAAAGCAGGGCAAGAAAATCCTGCTCAATGCGTCAAGCGCTGGCGCAGTCGACCGGCTGGTGCAATTGTTCCATGAACATGGGCTGCAAGCCATTCATCAGAGCACGCATTGGCAAGATGTGGTGGCTTCGCCAGAGCCAGTTCATATTGCTGATTTCCAAATGGATCACGGTTTTGAAACCGATGATATTTATTTGCTGACCGAGCAGGATATTCTCGGAGACCGCATGGTGCGTCCGGCGCGGCGTAAGCGGGCAGAGAATTTTCTTACCGAAACCAATAGCCTCGGCCCTGGCGATCATGTGGTGCACGTCGAACACGGCATTGGCCGGTTTGAGGGGTTGCAGACCATTGATGCGGGCGGGGCGCCGCATGATTGCTTGAAATTGATCTATCACGGAGATGCGCGGCTGTTTCTGCCGGTTGAAAATATCGATTTGCTGAGCCGTTTCGGTGGCGATGATATGACCGTCAGCCTCGATAAAATCGGTGGCGGCGCGTGGCAAATGCGCAAGACGCGGTTGAAAGAAAAACTGAAAATTATTGCCGCTGAATTGATTAAAACCGCCGCCATGCGGGCCATGCGAGAGGGAGAAAAACTTCTCGCCGATCACACAATCTACGATGAATTTGCCGCTCGTTTTCCGTTCAATGAAACCGATGACCAGCATGATGCGATTGATGCGGTGCTGGAGGATTTAGCCAGTGGGCATCCGATGGATCGACTGATTTGCGGCGATGTCGGCTTTGGTAAGACCGAAGTGGCTCTGCGCGCGGCTTTTGTTGCGGCCATGGCCGGGCGGCAGGTGGCAATTATTGCGCCGACCACTTTATTGGCCCGACAACATGGTAAAACCTTCCGCCAGCGTTTCGCCGGACTACCGATCGTGGTGGGTGAATTGTCGCGTTTGGTGGCGACCGCCGAGGCCAATGACGTGCGCGCTGGTTTGAGCGATGGCAGCGTCGATATTGTGATTGGCACGCATGCGCTTTTGTCGAAGAAAATCTCTTTCGATCGCCTCGGTTTGGTGATCGTCGATGAGGAGCAGCACTTCGGTGTCATTCACAAAGAACAGCTGAAAAAACTGCGCGCCGAAGTGCATATGCTGACGCTGACGGCGACGCCGATTCCGCGCACCTTACAAATGGCGTTAACTGGCGTGCGCGATTTATCGCTGATTGCCACCCCGCCGGTTGACCGTTTGGCAGTGCGCACCTATGTCGCGCCGTTTGATGCGGTGAGTTTGCGCGAGGCGCTGTTGCGTGAAAAATATCGAACCGGTCAAAGTTTCGTCATTGTGCCGCGTATCAGTGATATTGCGGAAATGGCCACATTCTTGCAAGAGCAAGTGCCGGAAGTGAAATTTGTCACTGCCCACGGCCAAATGGCGGGCGGTGATTTAGAAACGCGGATGAACGCCTTTTATGACGGCAGCTATGATGTGCTGCTGTCGACGTCGATTATTGAGAGTGGGCTTGATGTGCCTTCTGCGAATACCATTATCATTCACCGCGCCGACCGTTTCGGCTTGGCGCAGCTTTATCAAATGCGCGGACGGGTCGGGCGCTCCAAGGCGCGCGCATACGCTTATCTGACCTATGATGAGGCGCTCGGCTTGAGCGACAATGCTGAAAAGCGCCTCAAAGTCATGCAATCGCTCGACAGTCTCGGCGCTGGGTTCAATCTGGCGAGCTATGATTTGGATCTGCGCGGGGCCGGTAATTTGGTCGGTGAGGAGCAATCGGGGCATATCAAAGAGGTTGGCTTTGAGCTTTATCAGCAAATGCTGGAAGAAGCGGTAGCCGAACAGCAGGGTGTTGACGTCGACGATAACTGGTCGCCGACCATTAATGCCGGTATTTCGGTTTTGATTCCGGAAAATTATGTGCCCGAATTGGATTTGCGCATGGGTCTTTACCGGCGCTTGTCATCGCTGGATGACCGCGCGCAGATTAATAGTTTCGCTGTTGAGCTGGTCGACCGATTTGGCAAAATGCCGTCGGAAGTTAAACATTTGTTGGATATTCTGACGATTAAAATTGATTGCTTGGCGGCTGGTATTGAAAAAATTGATGCTGGGCCGAAGGGCGCTGTGGTGACCTTTAGAAACCGCGCCTTTGCCAATCCTGAGGCTTTGATTGCCTATGTCTCAGACAATCAGGAGCGCATAAAAGTGCGCCCCGACCAAACCATTGTATTTCGCATGAAGGCTGAAGATGACGATGAACGCCTGCGCGCTGCGGGCATGATTGCCGCGCGTTTGGCGGAGTTGGCCAGCGTCGCTGTTTAATTTAAGAAGCGTTGGCCAGTTTGCTTTGTGCTTTAGAGAAAAACTTCAGCAAATACGCCGGATCCTGCGCCCCTGACAAAATGAATTTTCCGCCAGCTAAAAACGCTGGCACGCCAGCAATGCCCAAATCGCGCGCCGCCGCATCATCATTGCGCGTGCTATCAACATCTGTGTCAGAAGCAAATAAAGTCGCCAATCGCGCCGTATCCATTTGGTGGGCTTCGGCAATTTCCAGCAAACAGCTGACATCGCCAATATCTCGGCCTTGTTCAAAATAGGCGACAAAAAGCGCCTCGGCGATATCATGCTGCTGACCGGTGCTGGCCGCCCAGCGGATAAGCCGGTGGGCGTTTAGCGTATTGGGTGTGCGGCTGATTTTATCAAAAGCAAAATTAATGCCCGTGCCTTGCGAGGCGGCGAGAATGTTTTGATAAATCTGCTTGCCGCCATCGGGGCCGAATTTACGTTTCATTTGGGTTTCGCGATCATAGCCCTCAGGCGGAGTGCGCGGGTCGAGCTGATACGGTCGCCACATCAGGTTAATTCGCAAATCACTCAATTGCGCCAAGGCGGCGTCCAAATGGCGCTTGCCGATGAAACACCAAGGGCAAATAACATCGGAAATAACATCGAGCTGCAAAATAGGCGTGTTTGTTTGGGCATCTTGTGTCATGTTTTGAGCATAGAACGTCAGGCTCAGGGCCGCTAGGGGTTAGGTAAACTTTATGAACACAAAGCTGGCATCGGCTCCAAAGCCACCCACCTCGCTTGGATGGGGACAAAAAATTGGCTATGGCAGCGGCGACTTTGCGTTCAACCTTTATTGGCAGGGGGTCAGCCTTTATCTGTTTTATTTTTATACGGATGTGCTCGGCCTTCCCAATGCTTTGGCGGGCATGATTTACGCCATTGGCTCCATGTGGGATGCGATTACCGACCCGGCGATGGGCTATGTCGCCGAGCGCACCCGGTCGCGCTGGGGGCGTTACCGTCCCTATTTGTTATTTGTGCCAATACCGCTAGCGCTGAGTTATTTGCTGCTCTTTTGGTCGCCCAACGGCCAATCGATTCCCCTATTGGTAGCCATGGCGCTGGCTGGACAATTTATTTTCCGTCTGGTTTTTACCATTGGCTCGACCCCTTATTCGTCCCTCATGGCGCGCATGACCAGCTCCTCGAAGGACCGCGCCGGTATGGCGGGCGCGCGCATGGTATTTGCCTATATGGGCAGTTTTGCTGTCGTTTTACTGGCTGGGTTCCTGCTCGAAAGAGCTGAAAATGACGCACAGGGGTTTTTCTATTTGGCCGTTGTTTCGGGGGTTTTGGCCAGTTTGATTTTATGGTTGTGTTTTGCCGTGTGCCGCGAGCCTGCTGAAGACACGCACAACAGCCAACCCCTCACATTGCGACAAACCTATGCCTCCATGCGTGCCAATACGCCTTTCCTCATTGCGTTTAGTGCCATTTTATTGATGGTCGCTGGTGCCACTGTTATCAGCAAAACCGTGCTCTATGTGTTTGAGTATGAAATGGGCGACCGCGCCGCCGGTTCAACAGCACTGATTTATTTCACCTTATCGGGATTTGTGGTGATACCGCTGTGGACATTCATCACATTGAAAACATCCAAGCGATTTGTCTGGATGGCGGGCAGCGTCATCAGTACCATCGGTCTATTGGCCTTATGGTTTAATCCGGCTCAGTCGGTTGGATTAATGCAGATGAATTATCTTCTGATTGCTGTCGGCGTTGGCGCTTATGGGGTGACTTTTTGGGGCATGTTGCCGGATACGGTGGAATATGGCGAATGGCGCAGTGGCGTGCGCGTCGAGTCGATGATTTTCGGCGCTGTGACGTTCGCGCAGAAAACCGCTGTTGCTTTGAGCGCCATTATTCTTGGTCTCTTGCTCGATGTGATTGGTTATCAGGCCAATGAGGTGCAAACGGCTGATACCATTCTGGGGTTGCGCGCAATTGTTGTGTTTGTGCCTTTGACGGGCATTTTGCTGTCGGTTTGGGTGATGGCCTATTATCCGCTGTCGCCGCAACGCCACGCCGCGATTGTTGCGGATATTGAAGCGCGCAAAGCCGATTAATCATCAGGGCAAATTTTGCCCCCTTCCGATATTATTTCGTGTTAATCCTAACGCGTTTTCAACCTAGCAATCGATTAACTCTATCAGAAAAGTAGACGTAAAATGTTGTCAGTACAAAATTTGAAATGGGCCAGCACGGCTTGTGTTTTGATTGGTATTTTTCTTACCAGCGTGAATATTTATCCGATAAATATTATGTTCCACTTCACCGGCGCTCTCGGTTGGACAATCGCTGGTGTGGTGACAAAAGATCGAGCCATTATGACAAATTTCGGCCTACAATTGCCTTTGTTTTTAATCGGTTTCGCCACATTGGTCGGATTGGCTTAACTTATATTTTAGATTTGAAATGGCGCAACAAAGGGCTAAATATACCAACATCTTTGGCTTAGGAGGGACGAGTATGAAAAACATAAAATCTTTACCGCAAGACTTGGTGGATCGCTATCAGACTTGGCGCGCAGGTGTATTTGAACAAAAATCCACGCATTACTCGGATCTGGCAAATCATGGACAAAACCCGCAGTTCATGATCATTTCATGCTGCGATAGCCGGGTGCATGTAACGGAAATTTTTGGCGCTGATACTGGTGATATTTTTGCTCATCGTAACGTCGCCAATCTGGTGCCGCCCTATAAGCCTAATAGTGACCATCACGGCACGTCAGCGGCTGTTGAATATGGTGTGCGGGCGTTGAAAGTTAGAAATCTCATTGTCTTTGGCCATTCGCAATGCGGCGGTGTCGCGGCGTGCCACAATATATGCACTCATGGTGTAGCAGATGAGCAAAGAGAATATGAATTTGTCGGCCCTTGGTTGGAAATTCTCAAACCCGCCTATAGCCGCATCAATGAAAACGCCGACCATGAAGCGCAATTGGTTGATCTCGGCCAACAGGGCATTGTCGGGTCTTTGCAAAACCTCCTCGGTTTCCCATTCATCGCATCCGCCGTTGCTGACGGCTCGTTGACCTTGCATGGGGCATGGCATGATATTGGCTCGGGCACGCTGTATCATTACGACCCAAACGTCGAAAAATTTATCGCCGTCGAATAATCCTTTCGCACGCGCTACTTCACAAGCTGGAAAAGCTGGTGCAGGATAGTCGCACGAGGGAGAGACATGATATGAAAAATCATTACGGCAACGGCGCTGGTCACCATTATGTTGGTTGTTGCCGCTTTCGCAATACGTAGCCCAGTAGGTCTAATATGAGTGAGAGCAAAAATAAAACCATTCGCATTCAAGCGCCCATGCAGGCGGTGGTGCATCAAGTCAATGTCGCGGTCGGTGATAGCGTCGCCGCTGGACAGGAAGTCGCCGTGTTAGAGGCGATGAAAATGCAGCACGGGATTACGGCTCCGACATCGGGTGTGGTCAAGGCCATCAGCGTGGCTGTCGGCGAGGTGGTCGAACAAAATGGCGCGATTTTGAGCCTCGACAGCGGCACTGAAACCGCCGTTGCCGAAAGCAAAACCGACACTCAGGATCTGGATTATATTCGCCCGGATTTGGCCGAGTTAAATGCCCGTCTTGACCGCACGCTAGATGCCGCGCGGCCAGAAAAAATGGCGCGACGGCATGAAAAAGGCCACCGGTCGGCGCGCGAAAATGTTGATGATTTATGTGATGCCGATAGTTTCATCGAATTTGGTCAATTGGTGGTTGCCGCCCAGCGCTTGCGCCGCGATTTGGATGATTTGATTGACAACACACCAGCCGATGGCATGGTCGCTGGCTTTGGCGCCATTAACGGCGATTTATTCGATGATGATAAATCCCGTGTCGCCATTCTGGCCTATGATTACACGGTTCTAGCCGGCACGCAGGGCGCCTTTAACCACAAGAAAACCGACCGCCTTTTGGAATTGGCGCAGGATTGGCAAACACCGGTTATTTTCTTCACCGAAGGTGGCGGCGGACGGCCCGGAGATACTGATTTCGCCAAAATTCAGGCGGCGACGCTGGATGTCATGACCTTTGCAACCTTCGCCAAAGCCAGTGGTGTGGCGCCGCGCATTGCCATTAACAATGGCTATTGTTTTGCTGGCAATGCGGTGTTGTTTGGCTGCGCTGATGTCACCATTGCCACCAAAGACAGCTATATTGGCATGGGCGGCCCGGCCATGGTTGAAGGTGGCGGGCTTGGCGTAGTGGCAGCAACAGATATTGGCCCGATGGATGTGCAAACCGCCAATGGGGTGGTTGATTTATTGGCCGAGGATGAAGCTGATGCGGTGCGTTTGGCGAAAAAACTCTTGAGCTATTTCCAAGGTGCCATTGCGCCAACTGATTGTGCCGATCAGCGCAAATTACGCCATGTTATTCCCGAGGATCGCAAGCGCGCCTATGACATGCGCGAAGCCATAGAGCTGATGGCCGACACCGATAGTTTTCTCGAACTACGGCGCGGTTATGGTGCGGGTATGATTACGGGTTTCGTGCGCGTTGAAGGTCGCCCGTTTGGCCTGATTGCCAATAACCCAAACCATTTGGGCGGTGCCATTGATGCGGAGGCGGCAGAGAAAGCGGCTCGCTTCTTGCAATTATGCGATGCTTTTGATGTGCCGATTTTGTCATTCTGCGACACGCCGGGCTTTATGGTGGGGCCAGATCATGAGAAAAACGCGACTGTTCGGCGCGCCTCATCCTTGATGGTGGTTGGTGCCAGCCTTACTGTGCCGGTGTTTATGATTTGCCTGCGCAAAGGCTATGGTCTAGGCGCTCAAGCTATGGCCATGGGTAGTTTCCATGTGCCGCAATTTACCATTGCTTGGCCGACTGGCGAGTTTGGCCCTATGGGCTTGGAGGGTGCGGTGCGGCTTGGCTATAGCAAAGAATTGGCAGCCGCAGGCTCGGAAGCTGAGCAGGAAGCCTTGTTCAATAAATTGCTCAACGCCATGTATGAAAGTGGCAAGGCATTGAATGTCGCCATGTATCAGGAAATTGATGCAGTCATTGACCCACGCGACACGCGGGCATGGATCTCGCGTGGCATTAAATCCATGCCAGTTGGTAAAAAAGGCGGTAAGGGAAAACGCCCGTTTATTGATACTTGGTAGGGCTATCCGGTGCGAAACGCCTGCACATCAAATTGCCGCGTCATATGCCAATAGTCCACCATGCGCCACGGCATCACTGAGTAAACGCGGTTTTTCGAATTGCGATAATAAGTGTTGAGCTGAGGGTGCATCCAAATCAGGTCAGCGTGTAACGCATTATATTTATCCATATAATGTTGTTGCGCCTCCGGTTTGGCATCCAGAATATCAATTTCATGCGCCAGCATATCGCTAATGGCATTGGCAATATAATGCGCATGGCATTCGGCAATAAACATGCCACTGCCGCCATGGCCAAGACCCGTTGTCGGGCCTGCCATCATGAAGAAATTAGGAAAATCAGGCACGCAAATTCCCAAATAGGCTTGCGGGTCATCGCCATTCCACACTTGGTCGAGGCGTTGGCCACGACCGGTAATGTTCAGTCGGCTGGCCATTTTGGTGACTTCAAAACCGGTCGCCATGATGACAATATCAGCTGTGCAGTGATTGCCCTTTTGACCTATCACGTCATTTGCGCCAAAAGCCGCCACCCCTTCATTATACAGGGTCACATTGGGTTTGCGGATGGTGTCATACCAGCCATTGTCCAATAGAATACGTTTGCCATAGGGCGGGTAGCTGGGCATGGATTTTTCGATTAAGTCAGGTCGCCCATTAAGTTTATCGACCATATAGTCGACCATCTCCTGCCGGTGGCGATCATTGACCCGATTCATTGCGCGCTCCGGATGCGGCCATTCAGGGTCTTTTCTCAAGAACGGCAGCAGCCCGTCGCCATAGCGCCAAAACATAGTGAAGCGAAACCAGGCGGCGTAAAACGGCACGTTTTCGAGCAGATAATGTGCCTGTTCGCTCAGCGCATCATGATAACGCGGTATTGGCCGCGCCCATTGCGGGCTGCGTTGAAAAATCGTTAGCTCGCCCACCTCATCGGCAATCGCTGGCACAATTTGCATGGAGGACGCACCCGTGCCGACAATCGCAACCTTTTTATCTTTTAACTCAAGCCCCTCCGGCCAATGGCTTGAATGGAATATCGGTCCCTGAAAATCTTCTAGCCCATCAATCGGCGGCAGTTTGGGCACGCTTATTTGCCCCACAGCGCTGACTAAAATCGGCGTCACCATGGTTTGCGCCTCGCCATCCTGAATAATCTCAAGGTGCCAGTTTTTCTCGTCCTCTTGCCAATCGACCCGCATCACTTCGGTGTTAAAGCGAATATGTTGTCGCACACTAAATTCGTCGGCCTTTTTAGAAATATAGGTTTGAATTTCTTTTTGCGGCGCGAAATAGCGACTCCAGCGCTCAATTTTACCAAAGCTGAAACTATAGGCGTGATTGGGGGTGTCAACGCCGGCCCCCGGATAGGTGTTCTCCCACCAAGTGCCGCCGACATCCTGGTTCTTTTCCAAAATTATATGGTCGAGGCCTTTGTCATTTAGCAATTTGCCCAGCGCAATACCGGCAACACCGGCGCCGATAATAATAATCGGCGCGGCCGGTTTTTTGCGTGGCGCCGTAATGTCTGTACCAAGCGCATGAAAGCCCATTTGCTCACGCATCATTGGCGCATATTCTTCCGCCACTTTCTCGCTCAGGCAGTGGCGCATCATGGTTAACAGCGTGGCCTCATCAGGGTTGGGCAGGGCGGGCGCGGTATCGGTCAAAAGCGCATCGGCCGCCGCCTGACAAATTTCGGCCCGTAGGTCATTGTCAAAACCAGCGTCTTCAGCGGCAATCAAATTGACGTCACGACGCGGCGTATAGGGCGGCATCAGCCATTTACCGTCGCCGGTAAAGTGATACAAAACCATCAACAACACGCGCATATCAGCATGCGGCAAGGCATCGATGAGCGCTTGTCGATCTAATTGCATGCGACGCTTCCCTCTGCGCACAGCGCCTCAATGCGCGCTTGCTCAAACCCTAATTCTTGCAAAATTTCGGCACTATGCTGCCCCAACGCCGGACTATCGGCGGCCAAAGAAGTGGCCTTGCCTTCGAATAAAACCGGCGGTGTTGGCACAGTAATTTTGCCCATGGTTTGTGTCACATAGCTCTCTATCGCACCGATTGCGTTAATCTGATCATTGGCACTTAACGTGTCGCGTCGTTCACAAATCGTGCATGGCACATCGGCCGCCTCAAGAATTGCCATCGCCTCATGCACGCCGATATCGATTTTTGGGTTTTTCAGCACACGCATGACCTTATCCATATTCATTGCCCGTCCGGCCATAGAATTAAAGTCTGGATCATCGAGCAATTCTGGATGTCCCAGCATCGGCAGGAGCGCCTCCCAATGGTGGTCATGCAAAGCCGCAATGGTCAGCGCCCCATCTTTTAATTTCAGCACTTGATAATAATCAGACATTGGCGGCATCACCATGGCTTCGCGATCATCGGCCTCAAGCGTTTGGTTCATCATCATATCGGGCCATAAAAAGGCGAGGCAGGCGTGTAGCATAGAAATATCAATATGCTGCCCAACGCCGGTGCTGGCGCGAGCCAACAGCGCTGCCGTCGCCGCTTGAGCCACCGTATAGGCGGTCACCTTGTCGCAAATCAGCGACCGCACATAGGCATATTCATCAGATGCTTCGCCTTGCAAATCGGTCAACCCTGAAAGGCCTTGGATGACATGGTCATAAGCTGGTTTGGCCGCCATCGGGCCGGTCGTGCCGAAGCCACTGACGGCGATATAGACAAGTTTCGGGTTGAGCGCGCGCAATCTATCACTGCCAAAGCCGAGCCGATTCATCACCCCGGGGCGATAGTTGTGCAAAATCACATCGGCTTCCTGCGCCAGTTGCGTTACCGCTTCTTGTCCGGCTTCTGATTTCAAATCAATGGCCAGCGATCGTTTGCCGCGATTGCAATTGTTGAACAATGTCGACATGCCGGCCTTTTGCGTGCCGATTTTGCGCATGGCGTCGCCGATGCCGGGCGGTTCAACTTTAACCACGCTAGCCCCTTGCGCGCGCAGGGTCATGGCGGCCAGCGAGCAGGTGATCATGGTTGATAATTCGACGACCTTCACACCGGCCAGCGGTTGTTGTGCTGTTGCGTGTGACATTTACCCCTCCCTAAATACACATCAGAGACCAGCCTAAAGCCCCATTTGTTTCACCGTCAAGTCACGCATAATTTCCTGTGACCCGCCGCCAATGGCTTGCACTTTAACTTCGCGATAAATCCGCTCGACCGCATTGCCGCGTAAATATCCGGCGCCGCCGAAAATTTGCATAGCTTCGCTGGCAATCCACTCCAAATTAGTAGAGCAGAAAAACTTCAACTTGCTGATCTCGGCAACCGGTGTGTCGCCAGTGTTGATGATTTCCGCGACCTGATTGAGATAGGCGTCCATGGCGTCAATTTTGGCTGACATATCAGCCAATTTATGGCGGATTACCTGATGTTTGATGAGCGGTTTGTTGAAGGTCTGTCGGTCCGTCGCATAGGCCACACATTCGTCAAACAAGCGCATCGACATGCCGAGCATTTGCGCTGCCATCCAAAACCGCTCATTGTTGAAATTATTCATAATGGCGTAAAAACCCTTGTGCTCTTCACCCATGAGGTTGGCGGCAGGAATGCGGCACTCGTCGAAATACAAAGTCGCCGTGTCGGAAGCCCACCACCCCATTTTGCGTTCGATTGGTGTGCGCGAAAATCCCGGCGTATCGGCTTCGACGAAGAACAGCGATATGCCGCCCATGCCGTCACCGCCGGTGCGGGCGCCAATAACAAAATATGATGCCTGCATGCCACCGGTGATGAACATTTTCTGGCCATTGAGAACCCACTCATCACCGTCTTTGCGGGCTGTGGTTTTCATATTGGCCACATCTGAGCCGCCGCCTGGTTCAGTAATTCCCAAGGCGCCGCCCTTGCGACCTGATAATAATTCCGGCAACACCCGCTGGCGAATTTCGTCATTAGCCAATTCGGTGAGCGGCTTCAGCATGATGGAGCGCGAGCCGACGCTGGCCATCAGACCACCGGCCGAACTACGGCCCATTTCAACGCCACTGGCTTTGCGCATATGCGCATCATCAAACCCCAGACCACCGTATTCTTCCGGTATATCGAAACCAAAAACCCCGAGGGCGCAAATCTTCTCATTCATCTCATGCGGATAGGCGCCAGCTTCGTCCCAAGCGTCGACATGCGGCCAGACTTCGGCTTCGAGAAATTTGGCGATACTGTCTTTGAAGGCGCGGCGCTGTTCATTTTCAAACGGGTTTATCATGGCTCTCTCCTGTCCGTTGACGGGTTTCTAAATAGGGCGCAATCAGGCGTCCAAATCGATTAATCGCCCGATCAATTTCATTCGGATCGGGGGTGAAGGGTTGTTGCAAAATCAGCCCGCGCATAAAGGTGCGGGCAATCATCCAAATCTGCCGCACGTCATCATCATCGCCATGCGGCGAGGCATAAAAGGCGACGACGGCTTCATCAAGCATGGCATTCCAGTCGCGCAACCGACTGCCGACACGGTTCTGCAATTTTTTGTCGGTGCGCGTCGCCAGCAGCACTTCCGACAGGGCGCGGCCTTTTGGCGTGCCAGTCATATTGCGCGCCAGCCAGCGTAAATCGGCAATAATATCGGTTTGGCTCAATTTTTTTGATGGCAGCGACGGGCGCAAAAGGCTCTCCAATAAATGGTCAATCGTTGCCACCATAAGCAATTCCTTCGACGGAAAATGGTGGGTCAGGGCGCCACGCGACACATTAGCTTGCGCTTGAATACGCGCGATGGAGGTATCGGCATAGCCAAATTTATCGAGGCAGGCAGTCGTTGCTTCCAGTAAAACGCGGCGCGCCTCGTCTGATTGCCGCTGCCGAACGCCGCCCTCATCCGCGTCGGTGGTATCACCGGCGCGGGCGTTATTCATGGCTGTAGTGACATTTATTTGCGACGACATCAGCAACTCCCTGAAATTAAGATTAGCTTCAACTTTAGGACTTTACAAGCAGAACAACCGTTCTGTAATATCAAAATTGAGGGAGATAAAACATGTCCAAAAAAATTCGCATTGGCGGCGCTAGTGGCTATTGGGGCGAGTCGATGATGGCGACCCCACAATTGCTGCAAGTCGACGGATTAGATTATCTGGTTTATGATTTTTTGGCTGAAATCACCATGTCGATTATGGCTCGCGCCCGCGCATCGCGGCCAGAGGCCGGCTATGCGACAGATTTTATCACCGGCGTTTTGAAACCAAATTTGCGCGACATTGCTGATAAGAAAGTCAAAATTCTAACCAATGCGGGCGGGGTTAATCCGCAAAGTTGCGGCGCTGCAGCGCGCGCTTTAATCGCTGAAATGGGCTTGGATTTGAAAGTCGCGGTAATCAGCGGCGATGACTTGCTGGCCAATGGCGACCAGCTGACCGCCTATAAGGATATGTTCTCCGGCGTTGAGTTTCCTGAAGTTGATAAATTAGCCAGCGTTAACGCCTATCTTGGTGGCTTTCCGGTGGCCACCGCTCTGGATGCCGGCGCTGACATTGTTATCACTGGCCGCAGTGTTGATAGCGCGGTCACTTTGGGGGCGTGTATTCATGCCTTTGGCTGGACGCCGGAAGATTACAATCAGTTGGCCGGTGGCTCATTGGCCGGACATATTATTGAATGTGGCCCGCAAGCCACTGGCGGCAACTTCACCGATTGGCAATTGGTCAAAGATAATATTGCCAATATTGGCTACCCATTTATCGACATTGACGCGCAGGGTGATTTCACTTGTTCCAAGCTCGAAGGCACTGGCGGCATCGTCAATGTTGGCACTGTCGCCGAGCAAATGGTTTATGAAATCGGCGACCCGCAAGCCTATATGTTGCCCGATGTCACTTGCGATTTTTCAAATGTGACCATCACCCAAAGCGGCGACAATGTCGTGCGCGTCGAAAAGGCCAAAGGCTACCCACCCAGCGACAGCTATAAAGTCAGCGCGACCTATTTCGACGGTTTTCGGGTTGGCACAATGATGAGTTTTGTTGGTCTGGAGGCGGCTGAAAAAGCGCGGGTATTCGCCGCCGCTGCGTTTGAGCGCACACGCTATCAACTGCGGCAGCACAATCTGGCCGATTTTGAAGAGACCAGTATCGAGATCATTGGCGATGATAGCCAATATGGCGCTGCCGCTGTCTCATCTAGCTCGCGAGAAGTGGTGTTGAAAATTGCCGCCAAACACGAAGACATGTCAGGTGCTGGCGCTTTGCTGAAAGAAATCAGCGGCCTTGGTTTGGCGACACCAGCCGGACTGGCAATGTTTGCCGGCTCGCGCCCCAAGCCGTCGCCTTTGGTGCGCTTGTTCTCTTTCTTAATTCCGAAAAAACATATTGCCATCACTTTGGATGTCGATGGCGTTGAAAGCCAAATCGACGTCATTGATGGTCAGCCTTTCGACGCCAGTAAATTGCAGCGTCCTGAAGCGCCAGCCGCTATCGAGCAAGATGGCCTAGTCGAAGTGCCGCTGGTGAAATTGGCGTGGGGGCGTTCGGGCGACAAGGGCAATAAGGCCAATGTTGGCATTATCGCCCGCGATGCTTCCTATCTGCCTTATATATGGGCGGCGCTGGATGAGGCGGCGATTGTCAGAAGGTTTGGTCATTTCATGGCCGAGGGGTCGGGGTGCACGCGCTATTATTTACCCGGCAGCCACGCTATTAATTTTCTCATTGATGAAGCCTTGGGTGGCGGAGGGGTTGCCAGTTTGCGCAATGACCCGCAAGGTAAGGCCTATGCACAAATTCTTCTTGATCATCCGATCGCTGTTCCCACTCATATTGCGGAGGCCGTGTAATGCCGGTTTTTGAGTCCAAATTAAATGTAAATTCTGAGGCCTATGCCAAGAACCGAGCTGATCAGCTTGAGAAATTAGCGCATTTGCGCATGCTTGAGCAACGCGCTGAGGCAGCGTCGGAAAAACGTCGCCCACGGTTTGAAGAACGCAATCAATTGACACCGCGCGACCGTCTGGCGCAACTGCTCGACCCGGGCATGCCTTATTTGCCGCTATATAATATGGCTAGCTATTGCGTCGATGATCCGGACCGCGAAACCTCAATTCCGGGTGGCTCGGTGTTGGCCGGTATTGGCTTTATCAATGGCGTGCGCTGCATGGTGTGTGTGGACGACAGCGGTATTAATGCCGGCGCCGCCACAGAGATGGGTTTCCGCAAAAACCTCGAAGCCATGCGTTTGGCTTTGGCCAATAAATTGCCTTTCATCCATTTGGTGGAGAGTGCGGGCGCCAATTTGATGACTTATAAAGTCGAATTATGGGCTCATGGTGGCAGTGTGTTTTACACGCTAGGCAAGCTTAGCGCTGCTGGTATTCCAACCATGACCGTTTTGCATGGGCCGTCAACCGCTGGTGGTGCTTATATGCCCGGCATGTCTGATTATAACGTCGGTGTGAAACATAATGGCATGGCGGCGCTTGGCGGTGCTGCTTTGGTGCAGGCGGCGACGGGTGAAATTGCTGACGAACGCGAGTTGGGTGGCAGTGAAATGCACGCATCGGTCACCGGTTTGATTGAGTATTTGGCAGAAGATGACCGTGATGGCATTCGTCAAATCCGCGAAGTGGTTGGCAGTATTGGCTGGAACGCGCATTGCCCACCTTTGCCGCAACACACCTTTGATGAACCGCTTTATGACGCCGAAGAAATTCTTGGGCTGGTGCCGATTGATTATAAAGTGCCCTATGATGGGCGTGAGTTGATTGCGCGGCTGGTTGATGGCTCGGAATTTACCGAGTTCAAATCTCGCTTTGGCCCGAATTTGGTCTGCGTGCAGTCGAAAATATTCGGCCATCCAGTGGCTTTGGTTGCCAATAATGGGCCGATGGGGCCAGACGAAGCGGCCAAAGGCGCGCATTTCTTCCAAATCACCGACCAAGCTAATATCCCTCTGATTTTCCTTAACAATATCACGGGCTATATGGTCGGTACGGAATATGAGCGGGCCGGTATGATCAAACATGGCGCTAAAATGATTCAGGCGGCGTCGAATATTCGCGTACCGAAACTGACCTATTACGTCGGCGCCAGCTATGGGGCCGGTAATTATGGCATGGCCGGTTTGGGCTATGAGCCGGACTTCCTGTTCTCATGGCCCGGTGCGATGACCGGCGTGATGAGTGGCGAGTCGGCGGCGGGTACGATGGAGACCGTAGCTATTGCCGGTGCCAAACGGCGCGGTGTTGAACCGGATATGGCAGCCTTGGCCAAACAGCGCGCCGCGATTGAGGCGATTTTTGGTGCTCAGGAAGATGCTTTCTTCACCTCAGGACGACTGCTCGATAATGGCATTATCGACCCGCGCGACACCCGCAAAGTTATCGGTTTTACCCTTGAAACAATTTGGGAGCGCAAGCACCGCGAAGTTCAGCCAAATGCCTTTGGCATTGGCCGGATGTAGGAGAAGATTATGCAAGCACCAGAAACCACCGTCATTGAATTGGAAATTGACATTGATTGGGCGACCATTTGGTTGAACCGTCCCGATGCCCGCAACGCCATGTCGGATGAGCTGGTCAGTGAATTGCAAATGGCGCTCGATTATGTCGCCAGTCGCAGCGATATTCGCGGCTTGACGGTGCGCGGGCGCGGCGATGTATTTTGTGCTGGCGGCGATTTGAAAGGCTTTAAGGATAATTTTCAAAACGCCCGCACCCAAGACGAAGTGGTCGCCGATAGCGCCAAAATGGGAGATTTTTTCCTCACCGTGCGTTCCATGCCACAAGTCGTTGTGTTCTTGCTGCACGGCGCTGCCATGGCTGGAGGCTTGGGCATGGCCTGTGCGGGTGACATTGTGATTGCCAGCAAAGATACGCGCATGGCCCTAACGGAAACCGCCATTGGCGTGGTGCCGGCGCAAATCGGTCGCTTCATCGTCGAGCGGGTCGGTGAGTTTAACGCCCGCTATATCATGCTGACGGCGCAACGTTTTACCGCTGTAGAGGGCAAGGAATATGGTTTGGTGAATTTTCTGGCCGATGATTTGGCGGCTGGCGAAGAAAAGCTGGCGCGAGTTATTGCCGATGTGCGCCGCTGTGCTCCCAAGGCTAATGCGGCGACAAAAAAATTATTGCAGGCCAATAAGCAATTGGGCCCGCAGGACATGATTCAATATGCCGGCCGGCTGTTCGCCGAAGCGGTGCAAAGTGACGAGGGGCGCGAAGGGGTCGCATCTTTCCTCGAAAAACGCAAACCTAATTGGGTTCGGGAGCAGTAAATGGCGAGTATTCGTAAAATTTTGATTGCCAATCGCGGTGAGATTGCCTGCCGCGTCATGCGCACGGCCAAGCAATTGGGCATTCAAACCGTGGCTGTCTATTCACAAGCTGATGCCGGCGCGCCACATGTGGCGATGGCTGATCAAGCCGTGCTTATTGGCCCCGGGCCAGTTGGACAATCTTATCTTGTGGCTGAAAAAATTCTGCAAGCCGCTGCTCAATCGGGGGCTGATGCCATCCACCCCGGCTATGGGTTTTTGTCGGAGAATGCAGATTTTGCCAAAGCGGTTGAAAAAGCTGGTTTGACCTTCATCGGCCCAACCGGCGAGTCGATTGATTTAATGGGCAATAAGGCGGCCGCCAAACGCCGGATGATTGAAGCCAATGTGCCCTGTGTGCCGGGCTATGAGGGCAAAGATCAATCCGATGAGGTGTTGATTACTGAAGGTGAGAAAATTGGTTACCCAATTATGGTTAAAGCCGCTGCTGGTGGCGGTGGTCGTGGCATGCGTTTGGTTGAAAAATCAATGGATTTGGCCAATGCCATCACCGCAGCACGTTCCGAAGCTGAAAATGCTTTTGGTTCGGGCGAACTGATTTTGGAAAAAGCGATTGTCAAACCGCGCCATGTTGAGGTGCAGGTTTTCGCCGATACGCATGGCAATATTGTTCATCTTGGTGAGCGTGATTGCTCGGTGCAACGGCGCCATCAAAAAGTCATTGAAGAAGCCCCCTGTCCGGTGATGACGGAAACGCTGCGCGATGCCATGGGGGCGGCAGCGGTTGAAGCGGCTAAGTCGATCAATTATCGCGGCGCCGGTACGGTTGAATTTTTACTTGATGCCAGCGGCGCGTTTTATTTCCTTGAAATGAATACGCGTTTGCAAGTTGAGCATCCAGTGACCGAAGAAATCACCGGTCTCGATTTGGTGGCCTTGCAAATCAAGGTCGCCGAGGGTGGCCAATTGGGCATGACGCAAGAAGATGTGCGCTTGTGTGGCCACGCCATCGAAGTGCGGCTCTATGCCGAAGACCCAAGCAATAATTTCCTGCCCAGCACTGGCCTTGTTTCCTTGTTCTCACAATTGGCGCGCCCCGGTGTGCGCTATGATACGGGGATTGTCAGCGGACAGGAGATTTCGCCATTTTATGACCCGATGATTGCCAAGCTCATCACCTATGGCGACAATCGCGAAGCGGCCCGCAAGCTAATGATTGAGGCGTTGCACGAAACCGCTTTATTTGGCCCGCGCACCAACCGCGATTTCCTGATTGCCTGTTTGGAGAATGACAAATTCACCAGTGGTGATTTCTCAACGGCCTTTATCGCCGAAGAATTCGGCGCCGACGGCCATAAAGAAGCTGATGTGGAAGGCCGCGATTTGGCGGTTTTGGCGTTGCGGCATTTCCTCTTTGACCAGCAGAATGTGGCGAAAAAATCTTTAGGTATTTCGGCAGCGCTGCTGAATTTTTCGGCCGGCGATATGCTGCGCACGCCTTATCGCTTGGAGGTCAAAGACACAATTTATGATGTGGTTGTGGCGACACGGGCAGCTGGTGCTTATCAAATATCGGTTGGCGAAGAGACTTTCGCCGTTACTGTGCGCAGCACACGCGACTCGCGGGTTGAAATGATCATTGATGATCAGACCATCGCCAGCCATGCCTCAATGGCTGGTGCGACCCTATTTGTCAGCTATCTGGGCCGCAGCTTAACGGCGGTGAATCTGTTGGCATTGAATGCTGCCAATAGCGACGCCAGCGACGGTCGGAGCGTATTGGCGCCAATGCATGGTCGGGTGATTGATGTCTATGTCGCGGCCGGTGACGACGTTGCAACAGGCGATCGCTTGGCAACGGTTGAAGCGATGAAAATGCAACATGAGATTCTGGCGCAAATTGATGGTACGGTGCAAGATGTGCTGGTGGTCAAAGAGCAGCAGGTTGCAGCCGATGATTTAATGATAAGCATTGCCGCGGAAGAGGACTAAAATGTTACAAGAAGCGATTGATTTCAAAGAAGAATCCGATGCCCTCTATGGGCTTTTAAGCAATCTTGAAGACGCTGATTTCGCCCAGCCTACGCAGTTCAAAGGCTGGACGTTGAACGATGTCTTGGAACATTTGCACATGTGGAATTGGGCGGCCAATGAAAGCCATGCCGATGAGGCTAATTTTGTTGCCTTTTTGCAAGATGTCATGGGCTCGGTCGCTGATGGCGGCATGAAAGCCTATGAGCGCAAATGGATTGATGGCCTGTCGGGACGTGCTTTGCTTGAGGCATGGCACAGTTTCTACACAGATATGTCAGCCCGCTTCACGCAAATCGACCCGAAAAAGCGCCTCAAATGGGCTGGGCCTGACATGAGCGCACGCTCGTCTATTTCGGCCCGCCTCATGGAAACATGGGCGCATGGGCAAGAGGTTTTCGACCACCTCGGTGTCTTGCGCCAGGATGCAGACCGCATCCGGTCAATCGCCGTCTTGGGCACCAATACCTTTAATTGGACTTATGCGACGCGCAAGCAAACCCCGCCCGGGCCGATGCCCTATGTGCGCCTCACCGCGCCATCAGGCGATATTTGGGAGTTTGGGGAGCCATCTGACGCCGAGCGTGTTGAGGGCAATGCCAGTGAGTTTTGTCAGGTGGTGACACAGGTGCGCAATATTGCCGACACCCAACTGCAAGTGACCGGCGAAGTGGCGCAGGATTGGATGTCAAAAGCGCAGTGTTTCGCCGGTGGGCCGGAAACGCCGCCAGCGCCAGGCACACGTTTCACCAAAAGCCGCTAGCGCCCCGCACCGCATCTTGTTTCTGACGAGGCATAATTTTTTCACTTTGAGTCGCCAAACCCCTTGGTGATCATCGAATTATGTGTATGACTACCGGTCAAGCAATTCTCAAATTGGAAATAGAAAATATGTCTCAGAATTTAGATTTCGTCGCACCAGCGACGACGCCTGTTGAACCACGTCATAATTGGCAACGCGACGAGGTTGAAGCCATGTTCAACCTGCCGTTCAATGATTTGATTTTCCAGGCCCAAAGTGTTCATCGCCAATGGTTTGATGCCAATGAGGTGCAAAAAAGCACGCTGCTATCGATTAAAACCGGCGGCTGCCCTGAGGATTGCGGCTATTGCAGTCAAAGCTCCAAGTTTGAAACCGGCCTTAAAGCCAGCAAACTTTTAGAGGTTGAGGCAGTGCTGGAGGGCGCGGCGCGGGCCAAGGCAGCGGGTGCGTCGCGTTATTGCATGGGGGCGGCGTGGCGCTCGCCAAAAGACCGCGACATGGGTCCGGTGGTGGAGATGATTAAAGGCGTGCGTGCGATGGGTATGGAAACCTGTATGACCTTGGGCATGTTGACGCCTGAACAAGCGACGCAATTGAAGCAAGCAGGACTTGATTATTATAATCATAATGTTGATACGTCAGAAGAATACTATGGTGAGATCATCACCACGCGCTCTTATGAAGACCGCATTGAAACCATTGGTTATGTGCAAGATGCCGGTATTAATGTCTGCGCCGGCGGTATTCTAGGCCTTGGCGAAGAGGTCGGTGATCGCGCCGGCATGTTGATGGTGCTGGCCAATCTGAACCCGCAGCCGCAATCGGTGCCCATCAATATGCTGATCCCAATTGAAGGCACGCCGCTGGGCAATAATGACCCTGTCGATCCAATTGACTTTGTTCGCTGTATTGCCCTTGCGCGTATTATGATGCCAAAATCAGTTGTTCGTCTGTCGGCCGGGCGGGAATGGATGTCAGATGAAACACAAGCCTTGTGTTTTCTGGCTGGCGCCAATTCAATTTTTGTCGGTGAAGCCTTGTTGACAACGGCAAATCCCACACTATCTAAAGATGAAAGTCTTTTTCAGCGTTTAGGCTTGAAACCCATGGCCGCTCACAAGTGCCCATCGGCTATTTGAATTATTTGGAGAGAAAAATGGATTTATCATTATCGAAAGAAAATCTGGACTTTCAGGCCGATGTGCGCGGCTGGTTGGAAGAAATTCTGCCCGAAGGCTCGCCCTATCGCGGCTTGAACTTGTTTACCCAAAATCGCGAAGACAGCGCATGGTGGCAGCAAAAGCTCAATGAGCGCGGTTGGGGCTGCGTAGGTTGGCCTGTCGAATACGGCGGCACCGGATGGGATGATGCGAAAAAGCAAATTTTCTCAGCCGAATGCGCCCGCGCCGAAGCGCCCATGCAATCGCCATTTGGTGAGACTATGGTTGGGCCAGTGATTTACACTTTTGGCACGGAGCAGCAAAAAGACCAGCATTTGGCTGGTATTCGCGACGGATCAGTGTTTTGGTGCCAAGGCTATTCAGAGCCAGGCTCGGGTTCAGATTTGGCCTCTCTGCGCACCAGTGCGATCCGCGACGGCGATGACTTTATCGTCAATGGACAAAAAATTTGGACAACTCAGGCGCATTTCGCCGACTGGATTTTCTGCCTCGTGCGCACCAGCACGGAAGGCAAGCCGCAAGAAGGTATTTCTTTCCTGCTGATTGATATGAAAACTCCGGGCGTTGAGGTCAAGCCGATTTACACCATTGATGGCGAGCACCATTTGAATGAGGTTTATTTCTCAGACGTGCGTGTGCCGGTCAGCAATCTGGTTGGGGAAGAGAATAAAGGTTGGACTTACGCCAAATTTCTTTTGATGAACGAACGCGTTGGTATTGCCGGCACAGGGCGCTTGCGTTCGGGCTTAGGCAATTTGATGGCCATTCACAATCACCTCAATGAAACCGCCGCGAGCAGCTATGACGGGGACGATGTTGCCCGCAAACATGCTGAATTATCTATCCGTTTGGATGCGTTGGAAGCACTGGAAGCACGCGCCTTAACAGCTGAAGAAGGCTCAGGCGAGTCGATGATTTTGCCATTGCCGTTGAAGCTATTGGGCACGCATTTGCAACAAGATGTGGCCGATTTGGGCGTTGAAATTCTTGGCTATTCAGCAATGCCGCGTACCGGCTATGGCTTTGGCGAAAATGATTCATCAAACGAACCAAATTATCGCGCCAAAGGCCCAGGTCTGACATCATTCATGCTGTCTGGCCGCGCCTCCACCATTTACGGCGGCTCGTCGGAAGTGCAGCGCGGTATTATGTCGAAATTTGTGCTCGGTCTATAGAGCGCTAACTGAACACGGCAAGGTGCTGCATGGAATCCATAATACGGCGGCCTTGCCGGTTCCAGATTTGAATCAATTGTGACGAGTAACCATCGCGGATAAAGCGTGTGGCTGAACGCACCAGCCACCAACCACCTTCTGTGCTGATGTCGTCGCTGAGCATATTGATATTCCAATTCATTGAGCTGAGCGCTTGAATTTGCGTGAGAGCGGCCAGCGCGGCAGGTGGCGCATCGCCTAGCACCATCAGCGGCAATAGACCGGTGCGGGCATGTTCATCTGTATGGCGTGTCCACAATAACATGTCGGGATTATCTGACCCTGAAAGCAAATCTGGGCCAGAGATTTTGCGCCGCTCAAAATTGGTTAAAAATGTTGGCGCCGGTGCCTGCGGCACAATTAATTCAGCGTCTTCGGGGCGGGTGTCGGGCAGATTAATCGGATAGTCCATGGTTTTTTCGATCGCTCGATTGACCCCAAAAGTGAAGTAACCATAAGTGCCAGCGCCCAGTTCGCTGTCGAGGCGCGCTTCAATGGTGACGTTGTTTTTGCCCTGCCGCAAAAGTTTATGGGTGACTTGCAGAGGCCCTGCGGCGGGGCCGATAAAATTAACCTGCATGGTGCGCAATGGCGGAAGGTCGGGGTAGTGATGTTGAATGGCGGCCAGCAATAGGGCGCTGGTCATGCCACCAAAGGCGGTGCGACCTTGCAACCAATTGCCCGGCAATTCGACGGCATAATTTGGTGCGGTGGCGTAAAACGTCTCTAATAACTCGGAATAGGTGCTCATTTTAAGATTACTTCTCTTGCTCAATGTCGCCTGCTTGGGTCAATAAACGCAGGCGTTCGGATTTACTTTTCTTCAATTCATATTCGCGCGCCATAGCCGCACCGCGGGTTTTGAAAGCCTCACTATGCACCAAACGCCACTGCCGTCCACGCGTTGACTTGGCGCCTTTTCCGTTATTATGGGCGGCCAGACGTTGCTGTAAATCAGTCGTCCAACCGACATAAGATTTAGCCGGTCCGGCGTCACAGCTTTGTAGCAGATAGACAAAACAGGGCTTGATGATTGGCGGTGCGATTGCGGCCTCACATGGTTGCGATAATCAATCAGAGTTTATAGTGCTTCGGCGATGATTTGTAACCCTACAAAGGCTTTCACAATAAGCTTTACAGCCATGGCTAAAGCAGCTAATCACGCAAATTCACTAGGGTTTTATGAGGTTGTCGATGTCCCATACAAACACCACGCATCTTCGAGATGAAAATTTGGCTCCGAAATCGCCGGCTTTGGCGCGCGCTGATGCACAATATGGCGTATCGCGCTGGGGTGATGGGCTGATCACAATTTTGGAAAATGGCCACATCGGCCTCCTGCACCCTAATCGTCCCGATGATGTGCCAACCGATTTGATGTCAGTGATTGAAAACCTTGATGCGCGTGGCATTGCTGCGCCGGTTTTGTTGCGCGTGTCAGATTTTATTTCATGGCGTATTGAGCAAATCAATGAAGCCTTCCGCGATGCCATTTCGGAACTTGATTATCGCGGCACTTATCAAGGTGTTTTTCCGGTTAAAGTGAACCAACAAGCGCAGGTGATTGAACGCATTGTGGCCGAGGGACGGCAATATGATTTCGGCCTTGAAGTTGGGTCAAAAGCTGAGTTGCTCATCGCCCTGTCGCATGACACGGGTGGCAAAGCGGCTTTGATCTGCAATGGTGTGAAAGACGAGGAATTTATTTGCCTCGCCCTGATGTCGCAACGGCTTGGGTTTAATACTTTTATCGTTTTGGAAAGCCCGCGCGAATTGGATTTAGTGCTCCGCGTGTCGCGCGAAATGGATATCCGCCCGCAGCTTGGCATCAGAATTAAACTAACCCATGAAGTGAGCGGCAATTGGTCGGCGTCCAGCGGTGACCGGTCAACATTTGGCATGACCATTGCGCAAGTGATGGATGTGATTGACCATTTGCGCACCGAAGGGTTTCTTGAATGTTTGGTGTTGCAGCACAGCCATTTGGGCAGTCAGGTGCCGAATATTATTGAAATTCGTATGGCGGCGCAGGAAGCCTGTCGGTTTTTCGTCGAATTGCGCAAAGAGGGCGCGCCCTTATCTTTTCTCGATCTGGGCGGCGGTCTCGGCATTGACTACACTGGCGAGCATCGCGCCACTGAAAACTCGACCAATTACACCTTGTCCGAATATTCCGTGAATATTGTTGAGACGGTGAAATATGCCATGGATAAAGCGGATATGGCGCATCCGATTATTATCACTGAAAGCGGCCGTGCCTGTGTCGCGCAATCGTCGATGCTGTTGTTCAATATTCTTGAAGCGACGCATTTTGATAGCGCGCTGCCGGTTGAAGCTGAAGACGGCGATCATACAGTTTTACAGTCTATGTTGGCGATTGAGGCCTATCTCACGGCTGAACGTGTGCACGAGTGCTGGAATGATTTGGTGTTTTACCGCAATGAAATGCGCGCCCTGTTGAAAAGCGGGCAGGCGAGCTTGCGCGAAACCGCCAAGGCTGAGCGCGTGCATCTTTATTTAATGAACCGGATCAAAGCGCTTTTGGCTGAAAATGACTCGATGAATGAAGAAATGGCCGAGGCCATGAAGCAGGCGGCTGATATTTATCACGGTAATTTTTCGCTGTTTCAAAGCCTGCCCGATGTTTGGGCGATTGACCAAATTCATCCGATTGCGCCGCTCCATAGATTGGAAGAAAAGCCAACCCGCCACGCAGTTTTGAGTGACATCACCTGCGATAGCGATGGCAAAATTGATAGTTTCGTGCTCGGCAACGGCCTATCAAAAACATTGCCGGTTCATGAGTTGAAAGAAGACGAAGACTATTATCTTGGCGTGTTTTTCGTCGGTGCCTATCAAGAGACCTTGGGTGATTTGCACAATCTATTCGGCGACACCAATGTGGTGACCATTGAATTGTGCCCCGATGGGTCATTTGAATTGATGCATGAGCAAGAAGGCGACACAATATCTGAGGTGCTGTCTTATGTGGAGTATGATCCGCGCCAAATGGTCGATGTGTTCAAGAAAACCGTTGAAAATGCTGTGAAAACTGGCCGTATTGCGGCGACCGAACGGCGCCAGATGATTTCTGCCTTTAAAGACAGTATTAACGGATATACTTATTTCGAAAAGTAAGAGGGTTAGCCATGGGTAATGTTTTGGTAATTGGTGCTGGTGGTGTCGGCTCAGTCGGCGTGCATAAAATGGCGATGCTGCCAGAGCGTTTTGAGAACATCACTCTGGCCAGTCGGACGCTCAAGAAATGCGATTTGATTGCCGATAGTGTCGATGCGCGTTTCGGCAAACGTATTCAAACGGCAGAAATTGACGCCGATGATAGCAAAGCTACAGCGGCTTTAATCGAAAAAACCCAACCTGATTTGGTGGTCAATCTGGCTTTGCCCTATCAGGATTTGGCGATTATGGACGCTTGTCTGATGGCTGGCGTCGATTATCTCGACACCGCTAATTATGAGCCGCGCGATGAGGCTAAATTCGAGTATCACTGGCAGTGGGATTACCAAGATCGTTTCGCCGAAGCAGGCTTAATGGCGCTTCTCGGCTCTGGTTTTGACCCCGGCGTCACCAATGTGTTTACCGCCTATATTCGCAAACATTTGATTAGCGATATGCGGACATTGGATATTCTCGATTGTAATGGCGGCGACCATGGTCAGGCTTTTGCCACCAATTTTAATCCTGAGATTAACATTCGCGAGGTTACCGCACCGGCGCGCCACTGGCACAATGGCGCTTGGGTTGAAACACCGGCTCTGTCGCATAAGCAAAGCTTCGATTTTCCTGAAGTTGGCGCGCGCAATATGTATTTGATGTATCACGAGGAGCTTGAGTCGCTATCGAAGAATTATCCCGAGCTGACCCGCGCGCGCTTTTGGATGACATTTGGCGATGCCTATCTAAAACATCTCGAAGTGCTGCAAAATATTGGCATGACGTCGATTGAGCCGGTTGTTTATGAGGGCCGCGAGATTGTGCCATTGCAATTTCTCAAAGCGGTTCTGCCAGACCCCGGTGATTTGGGCAAAACCACCCATGGCAAAACCTGCATCGGCAATATCGTAAGCGGCACGCAAGACGGCGCCGATCGCCACGTCTATCTGTATAATATTTGCGACCATGAGGCGTGTTTTGCCGAGGTTGGTAGCCAAGCGGTCAGCTATACCACCGGTGTGCCTGCGATGATTGGCGCGGCGCTGATGCTCGATGGCACATGGCGCCAGCCCGGCGTGTTCAACCTTGAGCAGCTTGACCCTGATCCCTTCATGAAAATGCTCAATGAAAATGGTTTGCCGTGGCAATATGTCGATCTCGACCGGCCGCTGGATTTCTAGCCATGATGGAGACGCAATCGACTGGGGCAGGCGGGTTCGCTGATTTTGATTTATCGCGCGTACCCAGCCCGTGTTTTGTCGTCGATGAGATTGCCCTTGAGCGCAATTTGAAAATTCTACAAAGCCTATCGCAAAGCACTGGGGTTGAGGTCTTGCTCGCTCTGAAAGCCTTTTCCATGTGGTCTTTGGCGCCCTTAATTAATCAATATTTGTCCGGAACCTGCGCGTCTGGCCTATGGGAGGCGCGTTTGGCGCGGGCCCATTATGCCGGTAAGTTAGCCAGCTTTGCGCCAGCTTTTCGACCCCAAGAAATCGACGAAATCGCCTCTCTATCCGATCATCTCGTGTTTAATTCAGTGGCTCAGATTGACCGCTTTGGCGCGGCCGCCAAAGCCGGCGGGGCCGATATTGGTTTGCGCTTAAACCCGCAACATTCGGAAGGCGAGATTGAAAAATACGACCCTTGTGCGGCCGGTTCGCGGCTTGGCCAACCGTTGACGCAATTGGCTGATACGCCGCTGGAAACGGTGTCGGGCTTTCACATGCATACGTTGTGCGAACAGGGGTTTGAGCCGTTATCCCGCACGGTCGCTGCCGTGCAACCGTTCTTGCAACAGCACAAGGGCAAGTTTTCTTGGTTGAATTTTGGCGGTGGTCATTTGGTCACCCGACCCGGCTATGACATTGACGGGCTCAGCCAGCTTTTGCGCCAAACCGGCGAAACCTATGGCGTGCAGACATATTTGGAACTTGGTACGTCAGTAGCGTTCGATGCGGGCATCCTCGTCGGTGAAGTCCTTGATGTGGTTGAAAATGACGGCCCGATTGCGATTTTGGATATTTCCGCCACCTGTCATATGCCGGACGTGATTGAGGCGCCTTATCGGCCTGCTCTTATGGGGGAAAGCACCAATGGCGCGCAAGTGAAATTAGGTGGCCCAAGCTGTCTGGCCGGCGATGTTATCGGTGACTATGGCTTTGCCACCATGCCGCAAGCCGGCGACCGCTTGGCGTTTCTCGACCAAGCGCATTACTCCATGGTGAAAACATCGACCTTCAACGGCATTGGCTTGCCGTCGATAGCGATTTGGAACAGTCAAACAGACGCACTGCGCATGGTTCGGCAATTTGACTATACTGATTTTGAAGGACGGTTATCGTGATGCAAGATCAGTTTCTCGGGGAAGAATTATCAGCCGACGAAAATAATAGGGAGACGGCGCAGTTTGAAGTCGTGCCCTGTGGCCTCGAAGCCACGGTGTCCTATGGCACTGGAGCGGCGCAGGGGCCAGCGGCGATTATTGCGGCGTCGCATCAATTGGAGCGTTTGGTTAATGGTCAAGAAACCTGCGCGCAGGGTATTTTCACCCATCCGCCAATAAACTGCCAGCAGCCGATTGAGACGGTCATGTCTGACTTGCGCCAGCTGACCAGCGCAATTGTTTCGCGCGGTCATGTGCCGGTGACTTTGGGCGGTGAGCATAGTTTGAGCTATGGCGCGGTCATGGGCGTGGTTGACGCACTCGCGGCGCCCGTCGGATTGGTGCACATTGATGCCCACGCTGATTTTCGTAATGCCTATCAAGGCCACAAACATTCGCACGCCAGTGTTATGCACTTATTGGCTGGCGAGGGGTTACCCATGGCCTCATTTGGCGTGCGTGCATTGGCGGCGGAAGAAGAAGCTGGTCGCCGTGCCCATGGGGTGATTTGCCACGACGGGCCGGATCTGGTTCGCGGGCAAATCTCAGCGGTCAATCTGCCGGAGGATTTCCCCGAAAATATCTACGTGACCTTCGATCTCGATGGCTTGGACCCATCGGTTCTGCCGGCCACTGGCACCCCTGTGCCCGGTGGACTCGGGTTTTATCAAGCACTGGATTTGGTGCAAAGCACCTTGGTTGGGCGTCGCTGTGTCGGCATTGATGTCGTCGAATTGGCGCCAATTGCCGGTCAGCCGGTCAGTGATTTCACCGCCGCGATGATTACCTATCAACTGATGCGCTTCTGCCAATAGGCTCTCTGGCTTATGAGAATGGCGCAAGTGCCTCCCGACAAGAGGGAGACTTTGCCAGGAGGCGTGCAATCGAAGGGTTGAAAGATTGCACGATGAAAGGCTAGGTAATATAAATTAACGGGGCGTTAAAAACCAAATGGCGCCAAGGGGGATTATGAAACTTACAAAACTTTTATCGACACTGGCTTTGAGTGCCAGTTTTAGTGTTGCCGCCATGGCTGCTGATGCGCCGGAAAACCGCGCCGTGCTATTTGGCGAAACGCATTTACACACTGCCTTGTCGTTTGACAGTTATATTTTCGCCAATCGCAATTCGCCCGATGACGCTTATCGCTATGCCCGTGGTGAGACCATCAAACATCCCGCTGGTTTTGATATGAAGCTCAATGACCCGCTAGATTTTCAGGCCGTCACCGATCACGCGATTTACCTTGGCATGTTGCCAGCCATGCACGACCCGCGCCAAGCCGCGTCTAAGCATGAATTGGCGCTGGCTATTCGCAAAGCCAAGACACCGGTTGAACGTCTGGCCGCCTTTCAAAACCTGTTTCCGCGTCTGAACAAAAGCGACACGCCGGATGACTTGGTTGATAATGAGGTCATGGCGTCGGCATGGGCGCATATTATTGAAAAGGCCAATGAATATAATGAACCGGGCAAATTCAGCACGCTGATTGCATATGAATACACCTCCGGGCCGGACAATCAAAACCTGCACAGAAATGTTTTCTTCCGCGGCGATAAAGCGCCAGCTTTGCCATTTAGCCGCATTATGTCGCCTAATCCGGAAGATTTGTGGGCGTGGATGGATGGTCTGCGCGCCAAAGGCGTCGACACCATTGCCGTGCCGCATAACTCCAATGGTTCCAATGGCTTAATGTTCAAAACCGAAAAATGGGACGGCACGCCAATGGATCAGGAATATGCTGCCACCCGCATGCGTAACGAGCCCTTGGTCGAAGTCACGCAAGTAAAAGGCGACAGCGAAACCCACCCCGCCTTGTCACCGAATGATGAATTTGCCGATTTCGAAACCATGCCGTACCGCATTGGCGTATGGGTTGATAGTGAAGTTGACGGCTCTTACGTTCGCCAGTCCTATTTGCGTGGTCTTGAACTGGCCGCCAAGGGCGCTGGCAATCCCTATAAATTTGGCCTGATTGGGGCCTCCGACACGCATGTGGCCGCTGGCGCTTTTGATGAGGATAATTACTGGTCAAAAGTCGGTGTGATTGATGCCTCGCCACGATTGCGCGGCTCCGTACCACTGAAAAAAGCCAATCCGGATGGCAGCAAATATAACGCCAATAATTTCCAAACATGGAGTGCCTCGGGCTTGGCAGCCGTGTGGGCTGATAGCAATACGCGTGGCGATATTTTCGACGCCATGCGCCGCAAAGAGACCTATGCCACCACCGGCCCGCGCATTAAATTACGCTTCTTCGCTTCGGAAAACTTCGACGCCAATATTCTGACAAGTGTCGATATGGTCAAAAAAGCCTATCAACAAGGTGTTTCAATGGGCGGTGATTTGTCGGTTGCGGCTGGCAAAGGGCCTGAGTTTCTTGTCTGGGCGATGCGCGATGCTCGTTCTTATGGTTTGCAACGCCTGCAAATCGTCAAAGGTTGGGTCGACAATCAGGGACGCGCGTATGAGAAAATTTTCGATGTTCAATGCGCTGGTGGTGTCGCGCCAAATGCGCAAAACCGCTGCCCTGACAATCAAGCCAAGGTTGATCTGACGACCTGCCAAGTCTCGGCGAACACATCGGCGGATGAGCTGAAAACTGTTTGGCGTGATCCGGAATATAAATCAGGTCAATCGGCGTTTTACTATGTCCGCGTGATGGAAAACCCAAGCTGCCGCTGGTCAAGCTGGGATGCCCTGCGGGCGGGTGTGCCGCCGCGTGAGGACATTGCCGCGACCTTACAAGAGCGCGCTTACTCTTCACCGATTTGGGTCAATTAAAAGACGTTAATCAGCCTTTGCGGGTGGCCAGATGGGCCATCAGCAGAAGCATAAAGCCAGCGACCAGAACGCAGACAATAACTGGCCCTGTCGCCAGCTCAAAATTCTCTGCCAATGGCAAGCCAATTAGCATGCAAACGCTGGCAATGGCACTGCCGCCAATGGCCATGGCTTCTGGCGAGCGGGCGAACAGCCGCGCCGTCGAGGCCGGTATGATCAGCAAGGATGTAATCAACAAAATACCGACCAGTTGGATAGAGGCGGCAACAACTACGCCCATAAGCACCATTAAGGCAAATTCATAACGCACAATATGCACGCCTTCGGCATGCGCCAAATCTTCACTGGTGGTCATCAAAATAAGCCCGGGCCAGAGCCGCATCAGCAAGCCCAGTGATAGGCCACTACCGGCAATCACCCAGACTGCCATATCTTGCGTCACAGCGTCGAGACTGCCGAGCAGGTAATCATGCACTTCAACATCGCCAGCCCCCAATAGGGTCATCGCTACCACACCTAAAGACAAAGCTGCATGGGCCAAAATACCGAGCAATGTATCGGTTGCCAGCACCCGTTTGGCGCGCAGCCAAATCAGCGACAGGGCAAAAATAATGGCAATCGCCATCATGCCAATCTGATCCGATACGCCAATCACCAGACCAATAGCCACACCGAGCAGGGCGCTATGGGCCAGACCGTCGCCAAAATAAGCCATCCGCCGCCATACGACGAAACAACCAAGCGGCCCGGCGACAAGGGCCAGTGCCAAAGTGGTCAGTAATATATGCGCGCTCATCAGCTTTCCTCGCTAGGCGACGAATGATGGTGGTCATGGTCGTGATCATGGGCGTGACTATGCGGGTAAACGGCCATTAATTTGGCCATATCATCGCCGAAAATTGAGATAAATTCAGGATCGCGGGCCACGCTTTCGGGGGCTCCTGAACAGCATATATGGCGAAACAGGCAAACCACTTTGCGGGTTGATGACATTACCAAATGCAAATCATGCGACACCATGAGAACCGATAATTTGCGGCTTTCATAAATCTCATCAATCATTGTGTAGAACTGCAATTGCCCGTTGACGTCGAGGTTTTGCGCTGGCTCATCCAATATCAGCAAATTTGGTTTGCCGGCCAAAGCCCGCGTAAGCAAGACCCGCTGCAATTCACCGCCAGACAAATCGGCCAGCGGGCTGTTCAGCAAATGGCTGACTTTCGTTTCTGTCGCCAAACTGTCCAACTGGGCACTGGTGACATCATTATTGACAGTGAGAAAACGCTGCACAGTCATTGGCAGGCTTGGATCAATGCTGACCCGCTGCGGAACATAGCCGATTTTCAGGCCTGACTGGTGGTGCACGGTGCCAGCATGCGGTGTTTCGAGTTTCAGCAAATGCCGCAAAAGAACGGTTTTGCCAGCCCCATTGGGGCCAATTAGCGTGATAAAGTCATGTTTGGCAATGTCCAGCGACACCGCGTCCAAAATGGTTTGCCCCTGTTTCACGACGCTCAGGTCGCGAATGGTAATAAGGTGATCGGTGGGGGAGACTTCTGCGGACATAACACAACCTTTTCGTGAGCTTCTTTTATGTCGCAAGAAAGCTTGCCAATCAAGGCGATTAAGAGGTTTTCATTTGATCCAGTGTGGCGGCCATTTTTTCCCACAGCATATTGACCGCTTGCAATGGACGCACCATGACTTTGAATTGGGTAATTTTCCCCTCATCGTTGAAGTCGATAATGTCCACACCATTGACATATTTTCCGTCAATTTCCGCCTCAAACTCCAGCACCATTCGGTGCGTGCCAATCAGTTCATTGACATAGCGAAACTTGGTATCGTGGAACACTTGTCCGGCTGATAGCAAATACGTCATGGTGATGTCGCGGCCCTTTTGCGGCGTAAACACAACCGGCGAGATAAAGCTGCAGTCTTCGTGCAACATGGCTTCAAGCGCTTCGGGGCTTGGCTTATCCATATAGGCGTGCCAGGCAGTGACTAATTTATTCTGCATGATAACCTCCTGATATCTAACCGTGCGGCGATAGAAAATACAATCTCTCGCCGGTTTAATGGCCCTTGTGGTGCATCATTTTGTGACCCATGGCATGGGCATGCGGTGTTACGCTTTGGCTGATTGTCTGGCCGTTATTGAAAGTGAACAGCAAACTGACTGGTGCTTTTTTGTCGCTGGTTTTCGGCTCGAACAACATCAAATGATAGCCACCCGGTTTCATCTCCAATGTCGCACCGGCGGCCACTAACAGCTCAGACACTTGCCGCATGCGCATCACCCCATCGACCTTGGTGTGCGTATGAAGTTCAATGCGACCGAAAGACGGGCTGCTGACCGCGGTCAGGCTCACCTCTTGGGCACCATGATTATTGAGCTTACCGTGCACCACCCCGGGGCGCGCGCCAATACCGTGTTTGAGGCTTAGATCAGAAACCATCATTTGCGCATGAGCGACATGTGTTGACAGCAAGACAGCCAAGGCTACCGCCAGAAAATGTTTTGTCATCATTCTACCTATAGGTTATTCGGCAGCGCGGTTTGGGGTTGGCGACACCTCATAATCTTCCAGATTAATTTTTTGCGTCGCATCCTTATAAATATAAGTGAAGTCGGGCCAGTTATTGGTCACTTTGCCTGCTTCATTTTTATACCAACTATCGCACTCTTTTTCCCACACTGACGTTGCCAGACGGGCTTTCAGATAATCGGCAAATTCGACCATTTTATTGGCTTTGAGATCGAGGGTTTTGAGATTTAGTTTGGCCATGTTTTTAACCGCACTAATGACATAATTAACCTGACATTCGATCATGAAAATAATTGAGTTGTGGCCAAGGTTGGTGTTGGGCCCATATAGCATGAACAGATTTGGGAAATTTGGCATGGTGATGCCGAGATAGGCTTCAGCGCCGTCTTTCCAGACCTTATTCAGATCGGTTTTCTGTTTGCCGGTGATATGCATTGGCGCCAAAAAGTCCGTTGACGCAAAGCCCGTGCCATAAATAATCACGTCATATTGATGGTTGCCCCCATCAACCGTATCAATGCCGGTTTCGGTGATTTGCTGAATGCCGGCAGTTTCAACCGTTACATTATCGCGGTGCAGGGCAGGGTAATAATCATCTGAAATCACCACACGCTTGCAGCCAACCGGATAATCTGGTTTCAAAATTTCACGCAAATGCGGATCGGTCACTTGCTCGTTGAAATGCTCTTCCACTTGATCGGTCAGCGTGCTGGAAAAATTCAGGGCTTTGATTAAAAAGCGGGTTTTCTTCAGCTCGTTAAAAGCGGTGAAATTGCTTTCCAGCGACCAATAAATGAGCCCGCGCATGAATTTGCGATAGCCGGGAATATATTTGAACATGGCTTTTTGCAGTGCTGAATAAGGCTCGTCATTGCGCGGCACCACATGGCATGGCGAGCGCTGGAAAACCGTCAAATGGCCAGCCACTTTGGCGACTTCAGGGATAAATTGCGCGGCTGATGGGCCATTGCCGATCACTGCCACGCGCTTGCCCTCAAGTGACACATCATGTTGCCATTCGGCAGAATGGAAAATCGGTCCTTTGAAGTCTGTTTGCCCCTTGATTTCTGGCACTTTCGGACGGTTCAATTGTCCCAAGGCGGTGACCACGACATCGGTTTCTAGGGTTTTCCCTGATTTGGTGTGCAATTTCCATTTCTGGCTGGTTTCATCAAATTCAGCGGTATCGATTTCGGTGTTAAACCGCGTTTTGTCGCGTAATTTATATTTTTCAACCAAGCTGCTGAGATAGCCATAGATCTCACTTTGCGGCGGAAATGTTCGCGACCAGTCAGAGCGACCTTCAAAAGAAAATGAATAAAAATGTGATGGCACGTCGCAGGCGCAACCAGGATAAGTATTGTCGCGCCATGTGCCGCCAATATCACCCGCCTTTTCGACGATTTCGAAATTTGTTAGGCCTGCATTATGTAATTGCATGGCCATGCACAGGCCACCGACGCCGCTACCGATAACGGTAACATGCGGCAAATTTCCATTAGACTTTGTCATTGCACTCTCCCTTTGCATCTTATCTTAGAAAAATAAGCTGTGCTCGCAAGCTTATAGTTGGGCGGCTATGAAAAAATTTTGCTTTTGCGACAATCCGCCCTTGTTCTCGACGCATGAATGTCATTAAACTTTAACCTAAGGTAGTGGAGGAGAGTAAAATGGCACATCCATCTTTTAATCGTAAGCAGGCGACGACAATTAATGTCGTTGCGCTTGGCATAATTTCGTTAATGGTTCTGATTGGCCTGTCGCCGTCAGAGCAAACATCATCAAGCCAAGCGCCCGAAACCGGTGCCACGGCGAGTGAGACATTGGGTCAAATCGACACCACACGCATTGTAAATGCAGATGCCGCGCCGGGCGATTGGTTGGCTTATGGTCGCGACTATCGCGAACAGCGTTTTTCGCCCCTGACGCAAATCAATAAAGACAGTATTGATGAGCTGGAACTGGCTTGGTCGTTTGACATGTTGACCACGCGCGGTCTTGAGGCATCGCCAATTGTCGCTGACGGGGTGATGTATATGACCGGCTCATGGAGCGTGGTTTATGCGGTTGATGCTAAAACCGGTGAAGAGCTGTGGTCTTATGACCCAGAAGTGCCCGGCGATTGGGCCCGCAAAGCCTGTTGTGACGTCGTTAATCGCGGCGTTGCCGTCTATGATGGTGCGGTTTATGTCGCCAGCCTTGATGGTTATTTGATTGCTTTGAATGCCCAAACCGGTGATGTGATTTGGCGCAAAAATACGATTATTGATCGCTCACGCGCTTATACAATTACCGGCGCGCCGCGTGTTGCCAATGGTCGCGTGTTCATCGGCAATGGCGGCGGTGAATATGGTGTGCGTGGTTATGTGACCGCCTATGACGCCAAAACTGGCGAGCAAGACTGGCGCTTCTATACCGTGCCGGGTGATCCATCCAAACCATTTGAGCATCCTGAAATGGAAGAAGCTGCCGCCACTTGGAAAGGTGGCGAGTGGTGGAAAATCGGCGGTGGTGGCACCGTTTGGAATTCTATCGTCTATGACCCAGATACGGATACGGTGTTTTTAGGCGTCGGCAATGGCTCGCCTTGGACACGTTCAATTCGCTCTCCGGGCGGTGGTGATAATTTATTCTTATCCTCTATTGTGGCGCTTGATCCCAATACGGGCCGTAAGAAATGGCATTATCAAACAACCCCGGGCGACACATGGGACTACACAGCCGTACAAGACATGATGTTGGCCGATATGGAAATCGACGGCAAACAGCGCAAAGTGATTATGCAAGCCCCGAAAAATGGCTTCTTCTATGTGCTGGATCGCGCCACGGGTGAATTATTGCGCGCCAATCCATATGTCGCGGTAAACTGGGCCAGTCATATTGATATGGCTACTGGCCGTCCGGTGGAAGTCGCTGAACGCGATTGGAACAGTGGCAAAAAGTCAGCCTGGATTTTGCCTGGCCCGCTCGGTGGTCACAATTGGCAGGCCATGTCGTTTAACCCAGACACTGGTCTGGTTTATATTCCGGCCATGGAAAGCCCGCTGGTCTATGACGTTGATCATGATTTCAAAGCCACGGGTCGTTATAAATATATTGAAGGTGGCTGGAACACCGGTATTGAATTTGGCCGGTTGCTCGAAATCATGGGCGATCATCCGGATATGCCACCAGCCAAGGGCTATATCACGGCTTTTGACCCGCTGACTGGTAAAACCCATTGGGTCAAAGAACACGGCACCCATTGGAATGGTGGCACGCTATCAACGGCGGCTGGCCTTGTTTTCCAAGGCAATGGCGATGGCTTCATTGTTGCCTATGACGCCACAACCGGTGCTGAAGTCTGGAAAGTGAATACATACACCAGCATTATTGCGCCGCCGGTCACCTATATGGTTGATGGCGAGCAATATATTGCCATCCAAGTTGGTTCTGGTGGTGCCGCTGGCCTCACTGAGGGTGATGCGGCAACGCCGGCCTCTGCCCAATATGGTAACTTCGGACGCCTTGTTGCCTTTAAGCTGAATGGTGGTTTGTCGATTGAGGAGCCAGAGACTTGGGCACGGGAAATTCCTGAGCCACCGGTGATCAATGCCTCAGCCGAGCAAATTGACCGCGGTATGGAAAAATACAGTGAAGTCTGCGCCTTCTGCCACGGCATTGCTGCTTACGGCGGGGCAGTGGTACCAGATCTGCGCAAAATGAGCCCGCAAACTCACCGCATGTTCAAAGAGATCGTGCTTGAGGGTCTGTTAGTAGATCGCGGCATGTCAAACTTCTCTGACCGTTTTAACGAGCAAGATGTTGAAGATGTTTACGCCTTCATCAATGCCCGTGCTTGGCAAGATTATACCCTGCAAGAAGACGCTAAAAAAGCGGCGAAGGGCGACAAGACAAGTGCTCTTACGGATAGTGAGCCAGCGGCGCGCTAATTGGCAGACTTTGGCGGCAAGCTCGGTGATGGCAATTCTCTGAATTCCAGTTTGAGCCGGTCTTTATCGCCTTCAGAATCGGGACGGCTTTTTTCGCCGTCCCTTTTTTGTGACTGTTGCTCTTCGTCTGGATTGGCTGCCTTATAACTCAAATTACCTTCCAAAGGCTTGCCATTATCGACCTCGTTCAGTGCCTCATCAACTTGCTCGGCCAATTCTGGCGAAAACGGCAATTGATAAAGCCGGGGGCGAGACATCAGCGCGCCATGTTCTGATAAGGGTTGCGCCAGAATATAAATCGCGCCCTCGGTTTTTTGCGCCTTATCCGGCTCTTCAACCACCGCCCAGTGCAGTTTGAACGGATTGGGCGGGGTTTGGGCAATAGCCCAGCCACGCAATTCCTGCGTGCCCTCATAGGCGGCAAAATATAGCAAAGTCACCAAGCCAATGGCGGCCAGCTTAATTTCCTGACGCCAAGATGAGTTGAGATTGAGGTTAAGCAGCAAGGCTGCCAATAGCGCATAGGCGACGCCCAGCATCAGAGGAATGGTCATTGGCCACCTGCCTTTTGTTGCGCGACCGGATTGGCGCGGATGAGCAATTTATTGCGCCGCGCCATTTCCACCACATTGCCAGCCGCATCGAGACGAAAACGGATGGCGGTTTGTTCGTCACCGGCGCCGGTGAGTGTGTTGCTGCCAGCGTAAATCAGCGTCACTTGTGGGTTGAGTTTTTCAACCTTCACCTTGACCTCCACCGGACGGGCGGTGGGCGCCTTATAGTGCAATAGGTTAACCACATACTCGCCGGCCGCAATGCCACGCAGCGTCACAATTTCCTGGTTCAGCGGATTGTCAATGCGTTGACCATTGACGGTAATATTATCACCAAGCGCGCCGCGGTCGTCGCGGTCTAGGTGCATGAGCCCAGATTCGCGCGTGTCAAACCAAACGAGATTGCCTTCGCCATCCTCAACAATCAGATCGACATCATCGGTGTGCCCATCTGGCCATTGGGCGGTAATCATAAATTCGGCTTTGGGTGAAATTTTGCCATCAGGAATTTGCGGCCGAATAAGAATAAAGGCGACAAAAAACATGAAGGCAAAACCAAGCAACGCATTGAACAAAATATCGGTAAAAGCGTTTTGGTCTTCGGCCGGTGGTTGCAGGCGGCGTCCGATCATAGCGCTTCTTGCTCACTCATCCGCAGAAGGAGGTGTTGCATGGAATCGGCCAGAAACTGAAATTGCAGGCGCAGCAATAAATTACAAACCAGACCGGTTAGTGTGGTGTAAAGCGCCACCGCCATACCGCCACTCATTTGGCCGAGGGCTGTTTGCAGACTGGCTGGTTCAAAACTTTGCATGCTGGCGATCGGGGCTAGCATTAAAATAAAGCCGATAATCGTCCCCAAAAGGCCGAGTTTGAGCACCGCATCGGCGGCAAACCAGCCATGGTTCAGCCACCGGGCTAAAATGGTTTCAGTGATGTCGATGGATTGGCCATGCCAATCGCCAAGGTCGCGGTTTTTTCTTTGCATCCAAAGCAGCAGGTGCAGCCAGCGCGCGCTCATGACCAGCCAAATACCAATAATGCCCCAAGAAATGCGGCTATTGTCACCCTCCAGTAACAGCGCCACAAGGCCACGCTCATATAAAAGATAGATACCAAATACGATGAGACCTAATAAAATAAGCCCCTGCATGAATGATTTATTGGCGTTCAAATGCGTTTCGACCACGATAACTCCCCCCGCGAAAACTGGCGCCAGTTTAAGCAAGCCAAGCGAGAGTGTCGACCCCAAGAGCCGTAAATTAACCGCTCTCCGGTCTGCCAAATTGCTTGCAAAGAAAGCCATTTAATGGTGCTCTCTTGGCAGGGAGTTGGATAAAATGAGTTCTGTTTCGGCAACAAATACAGTCGCGCCGAGCGCGGCCGTGAAGTTAAGAACAATGGTTCTCTATGCTCTGCCGCCTATTGGCGCCGGCTATATGTTCTGCATTGTGTCGCTCTATGTCATGAAATTTTCCACCGATGTGTTGCTTATTGCGCCAGCTATTATGGGGCTTATTTTCGGCATTTCACGGTTTTGGGATGCGGTTTCTGATCCGCTGGTTGGCTATTTATCAGACAAAACCAATTCGCGCTGGGGACGGCGACGCCCATGGCTGTTTTGGAGTGTCATACCGGTTTTTGTAAGTTTCTGGATGGTCACCGCGCCACCAGAGAGCCTATCGGGTTCGCTATTGGCCTTGTGGATGGGCGCTGGGGTCATTTTATTTTACTCGGCCCAGACCATGTTCATCGTGCCGCATATGTCGCTGGGTGCTGAGCTGAGCGATGATTATCATGAGCGCAATAAGATTTTCGGCGCGCGACATGCGGGCTGGATATTGGGTTATATCAGCGCTTTGGGAACCATGTATTTGCTGATTAAAGCCGAGCAAGCTGGCCCCGAACACGTGCGCGCTTTAGCCAGCACACAATCGATTTATGCCGGTATTTTTAGCGCCATTCTGCTTTTGGCCTGTGTCTATGGCATTCGTGAGCGTTCTGAATTTGCTGGGCGCGGGGCCGAAAAACCTTGGGCGGCAGCTAAAGACATCTGGCAAAACTCGCATGCGCGCCTCCTGCTAATCGTCATCTTCATCGAGAATTTGGGTGGCGCGGTGATTACTATTTTGACCTTGTATAACGCCCAATATGTGTTGAAAGCGCCAACCATGGCGCCAGTGTTTATTCTCGCCTATATGGTCTGGTCGCTCATTCTCGTGCCCATTTGGATGCCTCTGGCCCGCCGGGTTGGCAAGAAAAAATTGTGGATCTACTCCATGGTCGTCACCGGCTTTGCCTTTGGCGGCATGTTCTTCTTGAATGAAGGCGATGAATTGATTTTGATTGTGCTGGCCTCTATTGCCGGTGCTGCAGGTGGGTGCGGTGGCACCATTAACCCGTCGATTAAATCCGACGTTATTGACTATGATGAATATCAGACCGGCGAACGCAAAGAGGGCGCGTATTTTGCGGCTTGGTATTTTGTCACCAAATCAGCCTATGGGGTTATGCTAACCGTCACCGGTTTTGCCCTTGGCATTGTTGGTTTTATGCCCAATGTCGAGCAAACCGAGGGGGTTATTTTAATGATGAAATTCCTTTACGGCGGCATACCGTTCATTTTCTATCTGGCGGGCGCCGTGTTGTTGATGCGTTTTGCGTTTAATGAAAAAGAACACCGCGAGATCGTCGCTCAGCTGGAAGCGCGTGGGCGATAAGGCCAATATTTTCTGAGCTTGCTAAACTTGCTAAACGCTTGTTACTGTTACGGGTCTATAACGGGAGAGACACGATGATGAAATTTACGCATTTGGGGTTGGCTGTTGCGCTTGCCTTGACCACAATTCATGGCGCGCAGGCTGCTGACGCCTCGCTTTTGGGAAGCAAGCTCACGCCACTTGGTTCTGATCCGTCAGCCTCTAGCGATGGCACGATTCCAGCATGGACGGGGGGCATCACATCGCCACCGGCAGGCTATGTGAAAGGTGAAGACCACATTGACCCTTATGCCGATGATAAAGTTCTTTTCTCCATCACCGCTGAAAATCTAGCGAAACATAAGCATCGTTTGAGCACTGGCCAGCAAGCCATGTTTGCGCGTCATCCGCAAAGCTATCGCATGGATATTTACCCGACCCGGCGCAGTTGTTCCTTGCCGGAAGCGGTCTATGAGGCGACCAAAGAAAACGCCAAAAACGCGCAATTGCTCAATGATGGCAATAATATTGGTGGCGCCCGTATTGGCGTGCCTTTCCCAATTCCGCAATCAGCGGTTGAGATTTATTGGAACCATAATTTCCACTGGCACGGCTATCGTTATCACGCCAAAACATCGGGCGCCGGCGTTGAGCCAAACGGCTCGATTAACCGCATTGTGCGTGAAGACTGGCGCTATAATTTTTACGCTGATCCGAACATGTCTCTCGATGAGCTGGAAAATCGCCAGTATGATTGGATGGGCATATGGACGTCACCGCCGCGCTTTAACGGGGCTGGTTTTTCGATGACCAATACCATTGACCAAACAGTGCAGCCGCGTGAGGGTTCAATGTTCCGCCCTGACTTGCGCAAAATTGTGCGCGCCACACCGTCTGCCGCCACTTATGATGGGCCGTTGAGCACGTCGGCAGGTTTGCGTCAGAATGACAATATGTTCTTGTTCAGCGGCGCGCCGGATCGTTATCAGTGGAAAATCGTCGGCCAGCGTGAAATCTATGTGCCGTATAACGCTTATAAAGCGTCATCAACCGCCAATGAGCCGGCAGATTTAATGACGCCCAATCATTTGAATCCGGATTTTCTGCGCTATGAATTGCATCGCGTCTGGGAGATTGAAGCTACTGGCAAGCCGGGCATCAACATGACCTATAGCCGCCGCACATTCTATGTCGACGAGGACAGCTGGATTTTCCTTGAAGCCGATTTATACGATGATGAGGGGGAGCTCACCCGTGTTCAGCACGCTTTCATCAAGAACTACTATGAAGCGCCGGCTTGTGTGCTCGAATTTGACGTGATGTATGATTTGGCCAGTGGCCGATACAATGTTGATCACATTAAAAACGAATATGGGCCAGCCGATTTGGATTATGATTTGCGCCAACGCGACTTTGGTTCAAGCGCCCTGAAACGCAGAATTGGACGCTAGTGTCTGAGTCATCTGCTCCCAATCTGCCGCTTGATATTGCCACCGTTAAGGGGTTTCTAGACCCGCTTGAGGGCGTGGCGCTTTATCAGGCGGCGATGGATATGTCGCCGCTTGGCCTGTGCGTCGAAATTGGCAGTTATTGCGGAAAATCAACGGTTTACCTCGGTGCAGCCTGCCAAAAAACCGGCGGCACACTGGTCGCTATTGACCATCACCGTGGCTCAGAGGAAAATCAGCCGGGCGAGGAATATTTTGACCCTGACCTCGACGACGGCGTTGGTGGCATGTCATCCCTGACCCTGTTCCGCGACACCATAAAGCGGGCCGGTCTGGAAGATACGGTGGTGCCGGTTCTGGCGTCTTCGGCCATGGCCGCCAAAATCATCACCTCGGATTTAGCCTTTGTGTTCATTGATGGCGGCCATTCTTTACCGGCGGCCATGGCTGATTATCGCAATTGGGGCGTGCGGGTGATGCAGGGTGTCTATTGGCCATCCATGACGTCTTTCCCAACCCCGCCGACGGCGGACGCCCACCGCATGACATCTATAAACTGGCGTTGCATTCAGGCTTATTTACCGACGTCGCGGCGGTGAAATCACTACGGATTTTACGCCGTCTCTAATCGCGTTGGCTGAGCACGCCATGCGCCGGGGTGATTTGGTGCACGCTGTCGAAAGCCAGAATAACCGCGCCCGCCGTCCATGCTGGGCGTTCGACCGGCCAAAAAACCTGCTGTTCAATTTGCATGCCCATCCAATAGGCGCCGGTGTCGTCACGGAATTGATCTAGCCAGCCGAGTATGGTTCGGGCTTTTTCCTGCGCCCCCTGGCTGACCAGAGCCATGACCAATTCGGCGGTTTCCGCCACCGTCACCCAAGGCTCATCAGCGACACAGCGGCAGCCAAAGCCGTCAATAATGAATTTGTCCCAACCCGCCTGAAGCCGCGCCGCGCCTTGTTCAAGGCTCAAGGCGCCGCTAAGAACGGGATAATACCAATCCATGGAATAGCGGTCTTTGGCTTCCCATGTGCGGTCATAACGTTCCGGCTTATGGGCCAGTGCCTCAGCCAATTTGCTCTGGGCTTGCCGCCAATCCGATCGGTCTTTCGACAGCGCGTCGGCTAATTTCACGGCGCAGCTCAGGCTTTTGTGAATTGAACTATTGCCGGTGACCAGCGCATCTTCCTCCGGCGTTCCGGCATCGCGCGCCGTCCACCGAATGTCGCCTTGCGGATATTGTAGGGCGATTACAAAGTCAATCGCCGCTTCCACCATCGGCCAATTCGCGTGCGCATAATCAAGGTCTTGATGCAGGCATAAATGGTGCCAAATGGCGGTCGCGCAATAGGCGATGAAATTAGTGTCCCGAATTTGATGGCCGGTATCCATGCCCTTATTGGTGAACTGGTGCAAGTCTTCATCAATCGGCACGGCACTGCCCAATTGCCCCCACCATGAGCCGTCTTCGAGCTGGCTATTGCGCAAATAGGCAATGGCTTTTTCGGCCTCGGCCCGTGCTCCGATGGCATTTAACCCCATCGCCGCTTCCAAATGATTCCACGGGTCGATGACGCCGTTTTTGAACCATGGAATAGAGCCGTCGGCGTTTTGCAGGCTCAAAATCGTCGCATACGCGCCGTCGAAATAGCCGTCGAAATGGCGATTGAGGCTCATGCTTGCGGGTCCGGTTTGGTGAAATAAAGCACCACGCTTTTGCCCATTAGTCGGTCGGCTAATTTAGAGACAAGACGCAGGATAGGCGGGTTTTTCATAATCTCGATTTCCAGCAATTTCTTGTAGCCACGCACAAAAATATTGCGCTCATTGGTCACCCCAACGGCACAGCGCAGCCACCAGTAGGGGCTATGCAGGCCATGGCTTAAATGGCGTCGTTCAAAGTGAAAGCCCAATCCCTCAAAATCGGCACGCAAAGCGGCGGCATCAAAAATCCGCACATGGCCGCCCGGCGTGTTGTGATAATCATCGGATAACAGCCAGCAAATTCTTTCCGGCCAGCGATGCGGCACCGATATGCCAATCCGTCCGCCCGGTTTGGTGATACGCCAAATCTCGCTCAGGGCGCCTTGATAATCGGGAATATGTTCCAACACTTCTGAGCAAATCAGACGATCAAACTGCTGGTCTTTGAAAGGCAAGTGAAGCGCATCGCCGACCATTAGATCATAGCGCCGCGCATGGCCAGTCTGTGGTTCCAAATCAGGGTGGGCCAGAAACCCCTGCCGCGCGACGCAAATATCGTCGAAGCCCAAATCCAGCCCAACGGCTTGGCAGCGCGCGTGAAAATAAGCCGCATGTGTATGGCGGCCATGCCCACATCCCAAATCAAGAAACTGGTGGCCGTCTTGTAGCTGTAAATAATCGAGATTAATGGTCTGCATGGTGACGGGCTGATGCGTGGAATTTTTCAATGGTGGCGCGATACATGTCGACCACTTCGCGGGCGCAACGCTCCCATTTGAACTTGTCCAAAATGTGCTGACGTGCTGTTTTTGACATCGCCTCGCGCCGCTCAGGGTCGCGCAATAGGCTGTCTATGGCCTCGGCCAAAGCCGGCGGATTAGAATGCGGCACCACAATACCGGCATCGCCAACTACTTCCGGCAATGAGCCGCCATCGGTCGACACCAAGGGCACGCCGCAAGACAGCGCTTCACCAGCCGGAAAGCCGAAGCCCTCATAGACGGACGGCGAAATGGCAATGGTTGCTTCGGCATAGAGATCGCAAATATCCTGCCCTGATAAATTGGAAACAAAACGCACGCGGTCGCGAATACCGAGCTTATCGAGCTCTTGCATGGTTTGCCCCTCGCGTAAGCGACCAACAACGAGCAACTCCAAATCTGGATGATCTTGTAAAAGGCTGTGATAGGCGCGGATGAGATAAATTAACCCCTTCAGCGGCACATCGGCACTGGCCGTTACCATCAGCCGATTGGTTCGTCGTTTAATATGCGGCTGTGGCTGGAATAATTCATGGTCAATGCCGTGGTGAATGCGCGTCATGCGCTGTTTCGGCACTTTGAAGTCGCGTTCGACGTCGCGCATGGTGCTATCGGACACAACAATCAATGGATCAAGCTGGCGCGCCACTTTGATTTGCATGTTCAAAAACGAATACCAGCGCCATTTCAAAAATTTCATCAATGGCCACTTGGCATGGGCAATATCAATGCGCTTATCCATGGTGATTGGGTGGTGAATGGTGCCGACAACTGGCAACCCCATATCGCGCACTTCCAACATGCCGTAACAAAGCGTCTGATTGTCATGCATAATGTCGTAATCGTTGATTTTATCGCGCATATAGTCGGCCATACGCACGCCAAAGGTATAAGGCTCAGGGAAACCGCCCCAATTATGGCTCCACCATTCAAACCGATCGGTTTTATTGCTCAAAATCTCACCATTGAGGCAAGCAATTGGATTGGGTCGTGCATACATATCCAGCGACGGCAGTTTTATCAGGCCAACGCGCGGGTCGAGGTCAGGATAGGGCGGGCCGGAGATGACGTCCACATGGTGGCCCAAATCGACCAATGCCTTGGAAATCAGGCGCATATAAATGCCTTGCCCACCGGTGTGGGGGTCAGAGCGATAGCTTGGCAAAAGAATGCGCAAAGGCGCGTCATTTTTTATCGCGTCAAGACGTGCAATTTGCGTCAGGCCTTTAATATTCTCAGTTTTATTCATCGTGGCCCGTACTCTTGCTAACAATCGCGCGACTATAAGCTGAGGCAAGGCGCGGCTCAAGCCTTGATGAGGTTTTTTTAAGCAAATCGTCGGCTCAGCCAGTCGACCATCAGATGGGCCAATTCTTCGGGCTTTTCACTTTGTGTCCAATGGCCACAATCTTTAATCAAATGGGTTTCCAAATCGGCCACATATTTTGCCATGCCCTCGGCCATAGAAGGGGGCAGGGCGGCATCATGCTCGGCGCAAATCATCAAACTTGGCACGCTCACTTTTTGTTCAAAATCGGCGCTTAATTCCCAATTGCGGGTAAAATTACGATACCAATTAATGCCGCCACCAAAACCAGAACGCTCAAACCCTTGCTGATAGATGGCAAAATCGGCCTCATTCAGCAGCATGTGCCCAGGCCATGAGCTTTCATCGCGCTTGAGAATTTTCAATAATTCGAAATTGTCCCACTCTTTGAGATTGGGCGGGTTACGCATTTCGCTATTGATAAAACCACCCTTGCGATAAAAGCAGCGCAGGGTATGCGCCACATCGGCATCCAATTGCGCTTCGGCCATGCCAAATTCTTGAAACGCGCAAATGTAAAAATCATCGCCTTTGACGCCGCGAAAAGCTGCAATCGGGTCTGACGACAAACGCGGAATAAACGGCGTGTTGACGCCGATTAATCCGGCAAGTCGGTCGGGTTGATAAAATGGCAACTGCCAGGTAACAAGCCCACCAAAGTCATGGCCGACATAAATTGCTTGTTCAATATCCAGTGCATCAAGCAAATGTGCCAAATCGGCGCATAAATGCGGCATATCATAAAGCTGCGCACTGGCGGCATCATGGTTATCGCTCAAAGCGCGGCCAGTAAAACCATAGCCGCGTTGTTCGGGCACAATCACATGAAACCCCGCTTCGACGAGGGGGCCGACAATATGGCGCCAGCTAAAGGCCAGTTCAGGAAACCCGTGACACAGCACCACAGAAGGACGATGGGGGGTCGGCTCGCCGGCCTGAAAAACTGCCATGCGCAGATCGGGTAAATCGAGATAGTCTGGTGCGTGCCAGTCAATATATGTGTTCATGATTGCTTCTATCCCCAAAGTTCAGTTGCTGGCGGGTGCATGGCGGCGCTCCTAAAAACATGGCCATGCGGGCGGTCTTGTTGCAGCCATAAAGGCCCGTCAAGGTCAATTAAATCAGCGTTTTGCGCCAATAAAAAGGCTGGTGCCATGGCTAATGAGGTGGCGACCATACAGCCGACCATGATTTTCAGGCCCTTATCGCGGGCGGCATTTTGCATGGCGAGGGCTTCGGTCAGCCCGCCTGCTTTATCCAGCTTAATATTAACCCATTGATAGGCCGGATTGAGCTGGGCAATATCGCTGCTGTCGTGCACGCTTTCATCGGCGCAAAACGGCAGGGCAATGTCGCTCAGCCCGTTCTCGTCTTGGCTGGCCACGGGTTGTTCGAAAAACATCACACCAAAGCGTGCCAAAGGCTCTTGATAGCGTGCCAGCTCTTCTATCTTCCACCCCTCATTGGCATCAACAATAAACTGCGCATCAGGCCGCGCCTGACAAATCTCGTGAAGCCGCGCAATGTCGGCCAGTAGACCATCGGTGCTACCAAGTTTGATTTTCAACAAAGAAAAATCCCGCGCTGCTGCCGCTTGCTCGGCCATTTTGTCGGCCCCATTGAGCGAGATCGTAAAGGCGGTTTGCACAATCTGCGGGGCCGATAGATCAGCGATTTGCCAAACCGGCCGATTTTCCAATTTGGCTTGCAAATCCCATAGCGCGCAATCAATTGCACAACGCGCCGCGCCGGGTAATAGGGCATCGGCCAATTGCGCGCGCGTTAGACCGTCTTCAAGGGCGGGGCGTAGCGCCTCAATGGCTGCTGAGACGGTTTCAATGCTCTCGCCATAGCGCCCATAGGGCACAGATTCACCGCGCCCAATTTGGCCATTTTCAGCAATCTCGACGCATATAACCTCAGCCGAGGTTTTGCTGCCACGGGCAATGGTGAACTGCTGGCGCAACGGCCAGCTTTCGGCCCGAATGGAAATATTGCGTTGAATTGTCATCTGATGCTTCACCCTATTGTTGCCCTATAACACGCTGAACAAGCCTTGCTCTCAAGCAAAAATTGCTTATATTCATCGAATAATTTTGAAGGAGGCCACGATGGCAAAAGTAACCTACGTAGAACATAATGGAACAGAACATAGCCATGAGGCCGAAAATGGCATGACCTTGATGGAAGTGGCTGTCAAAAACTCCGTACCGGGTATCGATGCTGATTGTGGCGGTGCGTGCGCCTGCGCGACATGTCATGTTTACGTGCGCGAAGACTGGTTAGAAAAAACCGGCAATCGCGAGGAAATGGAAGAAGATATGCTGGATTTCGCATTTGACGTGCGTGACAACAGCCGCCTGTCTTGCCAAATCAAAATCTCAGACGATGTTGATGGTCTGGTTGTCGACATTCCTGAGAAGCAATTCTAACGGTCGTCGAAAATACGATATTCATAGGCGATTGAGCTTTCAATAAGCTGGCGCCAGACGGGCTCTGCAATTTCGGTTGCGAGCCCTTCTTTTTGGGCGGTCTGCAAGACTAAGTTTATCACTTCTTCAATCCGCGCTTCATCGCGAATATGATGGCGTTCCGGCTTGGCGTGACCAGCTTGGGCAATGAGTTTTTGACGGGCCGCCAAGAGTTTGACCAGTTCAACATCAAGGGCATCGATCTGTTGCCGGATGGCGGTCATTTCTTCGCAAGGGACAGGCGCGCGCTGGTTCATGGGAGTTCTCGATTTCATAACTATTTCGTCTGAGTACTGGACATAGCGGAAACTTGACCTAATATCCAGTGCGTCAAAAAAACGCTTGTCTGTTCTGGGGCGAGGGTCTATTAAACAGTCCATAAGCGTTAAATGATTATTTGCACACAAAAAATGTGTAATTTATGATTGAAATCTAAAGGAGCGCCCGATGTCGGAAGCCACAATTAACACTGATGTAGTCATTATTGGCGCCGGGCCGGTTGGCCTGTTTGCTGTGTTTGAGCTTGGTTTGCTGGACATGAAAGCGCATCTGATTGATATTCTCGACAAGCCCGGCGGCCAATGTGCCGAGCTTTATCCGGAAAAGCCGATTTATGATATTCCCGGCATGCCAGAAGTTTCTGGTCAGCAATTGACTGATCAATTAATGGCCCAAGCTGAGCCGTTCAATCCAACCTTCCATTATAACCGTATGGTGACAGGCCTTGAAAAACTGGCCGATGACAGTTGGCGCGTGACAACCGACGAAAACGAGGTTTTTGAATGTAAAGTTGTCGTCATTGCCGCTGGAGGCGGGAGTTTCCAACCGAAAAAGCCGCCAATTCCCGGCATTGAAGATTATGAACAAAGCGACAGCGGCAATGGCCTTGGGGTGCATTATGCCGTGCGCAAAATGGACGCCTTCCGTGATAAGGATGTTCTGATTTCCGGCGGCGGTGACTCGGCCTTGGATTGGGTTTTGAACCTGCAGCCAATCGCTAAGTCAATGACCTTGGTGCACCGCCGCGATGACTTCCGCGCGGCGCCTGATAGTGTCAATAAAATGCGCGCCATGGTGGCCGATGGCAAAGTCAATTTACACATTGGTCAAATCACCGAGCTGACTGGCGACAATGGCCAATTGGCCGGCGCCCAGTTGAAAACCAAAGATGGCGATATGGTATCCTTGGAGTGCAATAGCTTCCTGCCGTTCTTCGGCCTGACCATGAAGCTTGGCCCGATTGCTGATTGGGGTCTTAATTTGACGGAAAACCTGATTGAAGTGGACACGGAGAAATTCGCCACTGACCAAGACGGCATTTATGCGATTGGTGATATCAATACCTATCCGGGCAAGTTGAAATTGATTTTAAGTGGCTTCCACGAAGCCGCCCTGATGGCGCATCATGCTTTTAAGCGCGTGCATCCGGATCAGAAGCTGACGTTCCAATACACCACATCCAGCACGAATTTGCAGAAAAAGCTCGGCGTCAAATAAGCTAATCGTTCCATTTGGCGTGTTTCAGGCCTTTGGTGACATAATCATAGCCAGTGACCATGGTCAGCCCTGCGGCAATCCACAACAACCCTAAGCCAATCTCTTGCGAGATGGACCATACCTCTTTGCCAGCTTCGCCCGACAGCAAAAACCCAAGCGCCACCATTTGCAATGTGGTTTTAAACTTGGCCAAAGTCGAGACCGGCAGGGAAACTCGCAATTCCATCAGATATTCGCGCAAGCCGGAGACAAGAATTTCGCGGCACAAAATAATCACCGCCGCCAACAGGTGAATGTCAGCAATCATCCGCCCGTGTACCAATAGCATCAGGCAGGTTGCCACCGTCAATTTATCGGCAATCGGGTCGAGCATACGGCCAAAGCCGGATTGCACATTATAACGCCGTGCCACCCAACCATCGAGAAAGTCGGTGGTGCAGGCGAGGGTGAAAATCACCACACACAGCCAATCACCAATCGGGCCATCAATAAAGAAAGCCAAATAAAGCGCCGGTATCATGGCGACACGGAAAATCGTGAGAATGTTTGGCAAATGTTGCACGGCGTGCAAACTCCTAAAAAATACTGATGACAGGCTTAATCATCATTTGCGTTGAAATGATTGTAAATTTTAAGCGCGATTCTGTCACTAATTCCCTCTACTTTTTCTAAATCTGCCAAGGCGGCGCGGGCGACGGCTTTGGCTGAACCGAAATGATGTAACAACGCGCGTTTGCGGGTGGCGCCAATACCATCAATCTGATCGAGCGGGTTCTGGCGAATGGCGCCAGCGCGTTTCGCGCGATGGGCACCAATTGCATAGCGGTGCGCTTCATCGCGCAGGCGCTGCAAATAATACAAAACCGGCGTATTGGGCGGCATAATGAAATCGCGCTTTTGGCGCATGAAAAACCGCTCGCGGCCAGCGTCGCGGTCTGGCCCTTTGGCGACACCAACCAGCGGAATATCGCTCAGACCTAATTCATCCAGCACTGTGCCGGCAGCATTCAGCTGGCCGCGTCCGCCATCAACCAAAATTAAATCCGGCCAATTCTCTGACTGTCGGTTTTCCTCGCGCGCTAGCCGGCCATAGCGCCGCGTGAAGACCTCGCGCATCATGGCGTAGTCATCGCCCGGTTTGGTGTTTTCATCGCGAATATTAAATTTGCGATATTGGTTCTTTATAAACCCTTCTGGGCCCGCGACGATCATACCGCCAAACTGGTTCGTGCCTTGCAGATGGCTGTTGTCGAAGATTTCAATCCGCTCTGGTGCGCTTGGCAGATCAAACAACTCAGCTACTTCGCGCAACAAACGGCGTTGGTTGGTTCCTTCAGCCATATTGCGGGCCAGTGCCTCGCTGGCATTTTGTTTGGCCCGTAGCATTAAGTTTGCTTTATCGCCGCGTTGTGGCTGGCTAATTTTCACCGCATGGCCCATCCGCAAGCCCATGGCTTCTGCCAGCAAATGTCGCCCTTCGAGTTTATGGCTCACCAAAATCAATCTTGGCACGGGTCGGTTATCATAGAATTGCCCGACAAAGGCTTCGAGAATTTCAGCCTCGCTTTGATCTTTGTCATGGCGCGGAAAATAAGCCCGATTGCCAAGGTTTTGGCCGGCGCGGAAGAAGAACACTTGCACACATGATTGCCCGCCTTGCTTATTAATCGCAATCACATCGGCTTCGGCGACATCAAGTTGATTAATGCCATTGGAGCGTTGCACATAAGTCAGCGCGCGAATTCGGTCGCGGGCCATAGCTGCGGCCTCAAAATCTAACTGGTCACTGGCGGCCTGCATTTTCGCCAATAGTGTGTCTTGCACGGCGCGGCTATCGCCTTTGAGAAACTGCCGCGCTTGGTCGACCAATTCAGCGTAATCCTCGGTCGATATTTCGCCCGTGCATGGCGCCGCGCATCGCTTGATTTGATGCAACAAACAGGGCCGCGTGCGACTTTCATAAACACTGTCCGAACAAGAGCGCAGCAGAAACACCCGTTGCAGGGTGTTCAAGGTGCGATTGACTGCACCAGCCGAGGCAAACGGGCCGAAATAAGACCCCGGCCGTTTGCGGGCGCCGCGGTGTTTATATAATTGCGGCACCGCGTGGTCATCAGCCAAGAGAATATACGGGAAGCTTTTATCGTCGCGCAGCAAAACATTATAGCGCGGCTTCAGCTTTTTAATCAGATTGGCTTCCAGCAGCAGTGCATCGGTCTCGGTTTCGGTGCGAATGAATTCCATCGCCCTTGTGCGGTCTATCATCCGCAAAATACGATTATTGTGTCCGGTTGGGCGGGCATAGGCGCGCACGCGGTTTTTCAAGTTTTTGGCTTTGCCGACATAAAGCGCCTCGCCATGCTCATCAAGCATGCGATAAACACCGGGCCCCGACGGCAGAGTCGCCACCTTTGACTCGATCAAAGCTGCGGCAATCAGCGGCGTTTCGATTGAATTTTCGGCTTTGTCAGAGATGGTCCGGCTCCCACGGGTTGAAGTGCCATAACAGCATAGGCTATTTCGCGAAAATATGAGAAAATCTGTCAAAATAATTACCCACGAGTTCTGTGGATAACTGTGTTAATAGAAAAACGAAATTTCCGCCAACGTATTGATTTTTAACACCTCAGACGTCATTGCCCAATTTTTAGGCAAAATAGTTAAGTCATTGGATTTGTTAACTTAAATAAAATCAAGACACTCAAAAAAATATTTTTTTAGGCTAATTTTGTGACTTTACAAAAATGTAAAATTTTTGCAGGCGGGTGTGAAAAACTCTGGTTTCGAAAAAGTTATGAATAATCAATAATTTAACGTTTTTACGCTAAAAAGATGGCCAGAAAACTGCGTTTTTTTCGGGTTTTGCCATCGCGATTGGCGGCGCATTTACGATAAAATCTGTAGCCGTTCGATTTCGATGCCGACAGCAGCGGCTTCGCTAATCGCTTCGGGTTTTTCAATCCGCACATTTAATCTCTGGATTGGGAAGGCGGCCAGCAGATCGTCGGCGATTTGCTCAGCCAAAGTCTCGACTAGGTCGACATGACCTTGGGCAATGATATTTTTAATGCGGTTGCTGATCGCTTCATAGCATACCACTTCGGCCAGAGTTTCCGGCGTGCTGCCCAGCGCCTCCGGCACTGCCGCATTGATGCTGATGCAAATTGGTTGCGCTGCTTGGCGCTCATGCGGATGAATGCCAATTTGCGCCATCAGCTGTAATTGCTTGATGAAAACATGGCGTAATCCGCGTGTCGCGCTGGTAAAGCTGCGCGCCTCCTCAGGTATTTGCTGGTTCATCTGCTATTCCTTCACTTCGACAACATCAGGTGTCTGCCAAGCAAGATGTTGGCCGCCATCCAAAGCAATGGTCTGACCGGTCATGGCTTGGGCTTGTATAATAAACTGCAAGGCCTCGGCGATTTCTTGCGGCGAGGTGCCGTGCCCCAAAGGCACCAATCGCGCTTGCTTATCAAATTCACTTTGCTGCTGGCGCGGATTGGGCAAGGTTGGCCCTGGGGCGATGGCATTAACCCGAATATGCTGCGGTGCCAAAGCCTGAGCAAAGGTTTGCGTCAATGTCCAAAGGCCGGTTTTCGACACGGTATAGCTCGCGAAATCTGGCGTCAGACGCCAGACCCGCTGATCGGTGATATTAACAATGCAACCATTTTGCGGCGCCTCGGCGGCCGGTTGAAAAATCGCTTGATTGGCAAAATCGCGCATCAATAGCGCTGGCGCGCGGAGATTAATATTGAGATGGGCGTCCCAGCTTTCGGCTGTCATATCATGCGCGGTATCGCGCTCAAATCGCGAGGCATTATTGACCAGCAGACCAATGGGGCCGAAGGCCTCAACAGCTTCTGGCATCAGCCGCTCAACCGCCATTGCATCTGCCAGATCGGCTTGCAGGGCATGGGCGTTGCCACCGGCTTGGCGAATCTCATCGACCAATTCTTCGGCAGCAGCTTGGGCGGTGGCGTAATGCACGCCAACAGCCCAGCCGCGTTCGGCCAGATCAGTTGCCAAGGCACGACCAATGCGTTTGCCGGCGCCAGTGATTAGGGCGGTTTGGCGGGTTACGTTACTCATCGCCCAGATTTAGCAGTTTTGTGCGCCAAGGCAATAATTTTCGGGTCACGAATTAGGGCCCTTTGCGCTGTCGGCGCTGTTTTTTCGGTGGTGCTTTTGATTTAACGCCAGTTTTTTCCTCAACCCGCGCTTCAACCGCTGATTGTCGCGCAAACGGGTCATCGGCAATGGCCAATTCAGTTTCGCGCAAACGCTTAATCTCATCGCGCAAACGGGCTGCTGTTTCAAATTCCAAATCGCCCGCCGCTTTGTGCATTTCCGCTTCCAGCCCTTCAATATGGGCGTGCAGATTATTACCCAGCAGCGGCGCTTGTTTTTCCTCCATAGCATCGCGAATGCGATACGGGCCCGGCGCGCTCAAATCCTCACGCTCGGCGATATTCTCCATTACATCGGCAATATTCTTACGGATGGAAGCCGGGGTGATGCCATTTGCTTCATTGTGCGCCACTTGCCGTTCGCGACGGCGGTTGGTCTCGGCCAAGGCGCGTTCCATTGAGCCGGTCATTTTATCCGCATAGAGCAGCACCCGCCCTTCGAGATTACGCGCGGCGCGGCCAATGGTTTGCACCAGCGAGGTTTCAGAGCGCAGAAACCCTTCTTTGTCGGCATCCAAAATCGCCACCAGCGCGCATTCGGGAATATCCAACCCTTCGCGCAAAAGGTTGATACCAATCAAAACATCGAACGCGCCGAGGCGCAAATCGCGAATAATTTCAATGCGTTCCAACGTATCAATATCGGAATGCATATAGCGCACACGGATGCCTTGCTCGTGCATATATTCGGTTAAATCTTCGGCCATGCGTTTGGTCAAAGTGGTCACCAGAACGCGCTGGCCTTTTTGCGCGGCCACCCGACATTCGGCGATTAAATCATCGACCTGACTGGACGCCGGCCGCACTTCGCACTGTGGGTCAATCAAACCGGTTGGGCGGATGACTTGTTCAACGAACACCCCGCCCGTGCGTTCCATTTCCCATGGCCCCGGTGTTGCCGACACATGCACGGTTTGTGGCCGCATCATGTCCCATTCTTCAAATTTCATCGGTCGGTTATCGACACAGCTTGGCAGCCGGAAGCCAAACTCGGCCAAAGTAGATTTACGCTTAAAGTCACCCCGAAACATGCCACCGATCTGCGGCACAGTGACGTGGCTTTCATCGGTAAACACCAAGGCATTATCGGGTAAATATTCAAATAAAGTTGGCGGCGGCTCGCCGGATTTGCGACCGGTTAAATAGCGCGAGTAATTTTCAATACCAGCGCATGAACCTGTTGCATCGAGCATTTCCAAGTCAAATTGTGTGCGCTGTTCAATACGTTGTGCTTCCAGCAAACGGCCCGCCGCTTCAAATTCTTCAATGCGGGTTTTCAGCTCATTTTGAATATGCACCATGGCTTGCTTGAGCGTTGGGCGCGGTGTCACATAATGCGAATTGGCATAAATCCGCACAATCTCCATATCGCCGGTTTTTTGTCCAGTGAGCGGGTCAAATTCAGTCAGACTGTCGATTTCATCGCCAAATAATTCGACACGCCACGCGCGGTCTTCATAGTGCGCCGGAAAAATATCAACCGTATCGCCACGCACCCGAAAATCGCCACGGGCAAAGGCCATATCATTGCGCTGATATTGCAAAGCCACCAAATCAGCCAGCAATTGATTGCGGGTAATTTCCCCGCCTTTGCTCAGTTCAAGCGTCATATTGGAATAGCTCTCGACCGAGCCAATGCCATAAATACAAGACACAGAGGCGACGATAATCACATCATCGCGCTCCAGCAAAGCCCGCGTCGCCGAGTGGCGCATGCGGTCGATTTGCTCGTTAATATTGCTTTCTTTTTCAATATAAGTATCGGTACGCGGCACATAGGCTTCGGGCTGATAATAATCATAATAAGAGACGAAATATTCGACGGCATTATCCGGAAAAAACCCCTTGAACTCGCCATATAGCTGTGCAGCCAAGGTTTTATTCGGCGCCAGAATTAGCGCGGGCCGTTGCAAACGGTTAATCACTTGCGCCATCGTATAGGTCTTACCTGAACCGGTAACACCAAGCAGCACCTGGTCGCGCTCATCGTCATTGATACCTGCCACCAGCTCTTCAATAGCTTGCGGCTGGTCACCGGCCGGTTGAAAATCCGACACGAATTTGAAAGCAATGCCGCCCTCGGTTTTTTCCGGTCGTTGCGGCCGATGCGGTACAAATTCCTGCAACTGGCCTTCGTTCATGCCCGGTTCCGGCACGGGGGCGAGTTCCTTGCGACCTGTAAGGCTTTTTTGATTCTCCGACATGACCTAAATATAGTCTGGTCGGGCAAAAAGTCACCGGCTCATTTTTTATTGCGCTTAATATGGTTGTGCTGCACGTGCTCGATTAGCGACGCAAGCCAGAACAGGGTATAAAACAAAAACGCAATGGCGACGCAATAGGCCACCATTATAGCCATTAAAGATATCGGACTGGCTGATGCCGCCCATGCACTTATCGTTTGAAAACCCCACTCCATGAAACCACCTCTTTATTGCTTTTATGGTGATAAAATTAATAAAATCCGGTGAATTAAAGGTTAATTGCGCCTTGTTTTCAGCTAGTGGAAGGCCTATCTTGCGGACGCCTAATCCAAATGGAGCTTTCTCATGTCATCTTTTCTTGCTTCTAGTTTATCGCGGGTTCAACCTTCGGCAACGATTGCAGTATCAGATAAGGCGCGCCAATTACGCGCCGCCGGTCGCGATGTCATCGGCCTTGGCGCCGGCGAGCCTGATTTTGACACGCCAGACAATATTAAACAGGCGGCCATTGATGCGATTCAGCGCGGCGAGACCAAATACACTGCCGTGACTGGTATTGACGAGCTGAAAAAAGCCATTTGTGACAAGCTCAAACGCGACAATGGTTTGGACTATGAGCCAGCACAGTGTTTTGTCGCGCCGGGCGGCAAGCCAGTGATTTATGATGCCATGATGGCGACCCTCAATCCGGGTGACGAAGTGATTATTCCCGCGCCTTATTGGGTCAGCTATCCGGATATTGTGAATTTGGCCGGCGGCACACCCGTAAGTGTTGAAACCCGTGTCGAAGATGGTTTCAAATTGCAGCCAGAAGATTTGGAAGCGGCGATTACCGATGCCACCAAATGGTTTATTTTCAACTCGCCATCGAATCCCTCAGGCGCCGCTTATTCGGCTGCCGAGCTTAAAAAACTCACAGATGTGCTGGTGAAATACCCTCATGTGTGGGTGTTGACCGACGATATGTATGAACATCTGACCTATGATAATTTTGTTTTTGCGACACCGGCACAGGTTGAGCCAGAATTATACGACCGCACGCTGACCATGAATGGTGTCTCGAAAGCCTATTGCATGACCGGCTGGCGGATTGGCTATTGTGCTGGGCCACTTGAGTTGATCAAAGCAATGACTAAAATTCAGTCGCAATCAACTTCTAACCCAACCTCAATCAGCCAATGGGCCGCCGTTGAAGCGCTCAACGGCCCGCAAGATTTCATTGCCGAAAACAATCGGGCGTTCAAACGTCGCCGCGATATGGTGGTGGAGCTTCTCAATCAAGCCGAGGGCATTAGCTGCATCAAACCGGAAGGCGCGTTTTACGTTTACCCGTCTTGCGCTGGCTGTATTGGCAAAACTGCGCCCAATGGCAATTTGATTGATAGCGACGAGGCTTTTGCGACGCAATTGCTCGAAGCCGAGGGTGTCGCTGTGGTGCATGGGGCGGCCTTTGGCTTGTCGCCGTTCTTCCGTATTTCTTATGCGACGTCGGACGAAAACCTCACCGAAGCGTGCCAACGCATCGCCCGCTTTTGCGCCAGTCTCACCTAAGCCGAAGATAAAGTAAGTTAGCCGCGCGATAATTCGCGCATCGCACCGTCGAGACCTTCGAGGGTCAATGGATACATGCGGTCAGAGAAAATTTGCTTAATGATTTGCGTTGAGGCGGTGTGTTCCCAATAGCGTTCCGCCACCGGATTCAGCCAGACGCAATTTTCATAGATTTCGGTCACACGTTGCAGCCAGGTCGCACCGGCTTCTTCGTTCCAATGTTCGACCGAACCGCCCTCATAGGTGATTTCATACGGGCTCATCGACGCATCGCCAACGAAAATAACCTTATAGTCGGATGGGAAAGTGTGTAGCACATCCCAAGTTGGCATTTTTTCAGTGTGCCGCCGCGTATTGTCTTTCCACAGGCCCTCATACAGGCAGTTATGGAAATAGAAATATTCCATATTCTTAAATTCGGTACGGGCGGCAGAGAATAATTCTTCGCACAAGCGAATATGCCCGTCCATTGATCCGCCAATGTCAAAAAACACCAGCACTTTGACCTTATTGCGCCGCTCGGCAATCATTTTAATGTCGAGATAGCCGGCATGGGCAGTGGATTTAATCGTGTCGTCGATATCAAGAATATCGGCTTCGCCGTCACGGGCGAATTTGCGCAGGCGGCGCAGGGCCACCTTAATATTCCGCGTGCCCAGCTCAACGCTGTCGTCGAGATTCTTATATTCGCGCTTGTCCCAGACTTTCACCGCTTTGCCATGGCGGCCTTCTTTTTGGCCAATGCGCACGCCTTCAGGGTTGAAGCCATCGGCGCCAAACGGCGATGTGCCGCCGGTGCCGATCCATTTATTGCCACCCTCATGGCGCTTCTCTTGTTCTTCGAGGCGTTTTTTCAACTCCTCCATAATTTTTTCCCAGCCGCCGAGGGCCTCAATTTCTGCCTTTTCTTCTTCGGTCAGAAATTTTTCGGTCATTGAGCGCAGCCATTCCTCTGGAATTTCCGCAATGTCGCCTTCGCCGAGGCTCTCCAACCCTTTGAACACTTCGCCAAATACCCGATCGAATTTATCGAGATTGCGCTCGTCCTTGACCAAAGCGGCCTTCGAGAGATAATAAAATTCTTCGACCTGATTGCCGATGACATCATTATCGAGGGCTTCGAGCAGGGATAAATACTCGCGCAAAGACACCGGCACATTTTGTGCTTTCAGCTCATGGAAAAAATTAACGAACATGGGGCAAAGCCTCCGGTTTTACTTTAATTGCGCTCTCGGCGGGCGAGGAAGGCGAGACGTTCAAACAAATGCACATCTTGCTCATTCTTAATCAACGCGCCATGCAGCGGCGGAATCAATTTGCCAGAATCTTGCTCGCGCAGGGTTTCAGGGTCAATGTCCTCATTCATCAAAAGTTTCAACCAATCAAGCAGTTCAGAAGTTGATGGTTTCTTTTTCAGGCCGGGTACCTCGCGCACTTCATAAAAAGACGCCAGCGCATTGCGTACCAAACGGTCTTTAATGTCTGGATAATGCACATTGATAATCTGACTCATTGTTGCCGCATCGGGGAATGAAATATAATGGAAGAAACAGCGGCGCAAAAATGCGTCTGGCAATTCTTTCTCATTATTCGACGTGATGATCACCAAAGGCCGCTCAACCGCCTTAATCGTTTTGCCAGTTTCATAGACATAAAATTCCATGCGATCGAGCTCTTGCAGCAAATCATTTGGAAACTCAATATCTGCCTTATCAATTTCGTCGATCAGCAGAACAACGCGCTCTTTCTTTTCAAAGGCTTCCCACAATTTGCCTTTATTAATGTAATTTTCCACATTCTTAACGCGCTCGTCGCCTAATTGGCTGTCGCGCAGACGGGTGATGGCGTCATATTCATACAAGCCTTGCTGGGCTTTGGTGGTTGATTTGACGTGCCAAGTGATGAGTTCCATATCAAGTGCTTTGGACACTTCTTCGGCCAAAACGGTTTTACCTGTACCTGGCTCCCCTTTAATCAAAAGTGGGCGCTGCAAGGTGAGGGCGGCATTCACCGCAACCCGCAGGTCTTCCGTGGCAATATAATTTTCAGTGCCTTCAAACTTCTGTGACATAAAATTTCCTATCTAACTTGTATTCTAAGTAAAGCTCTCATATGGCGAAAAACACTAAGCGCAAGGCGGCCTCTCCGCAAGTCTGAATTTCGGTGTAACCAGAATAAAGGCGGTTTAACGCCTTCAATCGACGGCGCGTTTCAGCGCGCGCTGACAATTATACAAAATCATCTGTGAAATGAGCATGCTTTACCTTGATTTAAACGAGCGAATTGGGTAATTAAGGCGCGCGCAAGATGACATTGTGTGGGCACATACCAATTTTTAGAAAAACGCAGAGTGAGAAACGATGGCAACGCGAATTCCAAAAGACTATGTCCCTTCGGATGACGAACCATTTATGAATGCACGCCAGCGCGAATATTTTCGCCGCAAGCTGCAGGATTGGAAGGATGATCTGGTTAAGGGCACGCGCGAAACCGTTATTGGTTTGCAAAATGAAAGCACCCAGCATCCTGATGATGCCGACCGTGCCGCCTCCGAATCTGAAAAAACCTTGGAGCTGCGTACCCGCGATCGCCACCGTAAGCTGATCAGTAAAATTGACGCTGCGCTGCGCCGTATTGAAGACAAAACCTACGGCTATTGCGACGAAACCGGCGACCCCATCAGCCTTAAACGTCTCGATGCACGGCCTATTGCCACCATGGGCATTGAGGCACAAGAGCGGCATGAGAAGCGCGAGCGGGTTTATCGCGACGATTGATCGCCCGTCGACCTACTGAGTCTGTTGTTTCGGGACTGCCGATTCTCTCACAACCGCTTTCATGCGTGCCGATAAAAACTTATCCACCCCTGATTTTGTACTGAAACACGTAACGTTTTCAATGTGTTAAAATTGTGCTGGACAATAAGAACAAAATAGGAACATAATCACTCATTGAAGCGCCTTCTAGGCTATGAAATAACCAAGGAGAACCTTATGGCTGAAAATGTGGTGGACCTAATGGAAAAGAGTGAAGAAAAGAAAAAGGCGCTTGAGGCGGCTCTTTCTCAAATTGAGAAGAATTACGGCAAAGGCTCAGTAATGAAACTGGGTGACCCGGAAAATATTATGCAAATTGAGTCGATTTCGACAGGCTCAATTGGTTTGGATATTGCGCTGGGTATTGGCGGTCTACCGCGTGGCCGGATCGTTGAAATTTACGGCCCTGAAAGCTCGGGTAAGACCACTTTGGCATTGCACACTGTGGCGGAAGCACAAAAGACCGGCGGCATTTGCGGCTTTATTGACGCCGAACACGCCCTCGATCCTGCCTATGCCCGCAAGCTTGGTGTCGGCATTGAAGACCTCCTGATTTCGCAGCCGGATAATGGCGAGCAAGCGCTGGAAATCGCCGATACATTGGTGCGCTCAGGCGCGGTTGATGTTTTGGTCATCGACTCAGTGGCGGCTTTGACACCGCGCGCTGAATTGGAAGGTGAAATGGGCGACAGCTTGCCAGGTTTGCAAGCGCGTCTGATGAGCCAAGCACTGCGTAAACTGACCGGTTCTATTTCGCGTTCCAATACAATGGTGATTTTCATCAACCAAATTCGGATGAAAATTGGTGTGATGTTCGGCAGCCCAGAGACCACAACCGGCGGTAATGCGCTGAAATTTTATGCCTCTTGCCGTCTCGATATTCGCCGTATTGGCGCTTTGAAAGACCGTGAAGAAGTCATCGGCAATTTGACCCGTGTCAAAGTGGTGAAAAACAAAGTTGCGCCGCCGTTTCGCGTGGTTGAATTTGACATTCTTTATGGCGAGGGCATTTCCAAAACCGGTGAATTAATTGATTTGGGTGTGAAAGCCGAAATCGTTGAAAAATCGGGTAGCTGGTATAGCTACGGCGAAGTGCGTATTGGTCAGGGCAAGGAAAACGCTCGTAAATTCTTGATCGATAATCCCGATATGGCTGCTGAGATTGAAGAAAAAATCCGCGCCGATGCTGGTTTGGTCGACATTGAAGAATTGACCAAGGACGAAGCCGTCATGGTCGAAGGGCAAGACAGTGAACCAGTGATTGGCGAAGTCGCCGGCTAATTTCGACTGGTTTTGTCGTTTTACCGATAAATTCAGGCTCAATACGCAAGTATTGGGCCTGTTTTGTCTTTGGCTCTCTTGTCGACAGCGACGGACAGGGATAAAACTATAGTCGAATAAAAGACATCATGGCGGTCCGCGTCATTGGGAGGATTTATGTCGACTGGTATCGCCGATATTCGTGCGCAATTCTTAGATTATTTTGCTGGGCACGGGCACACGAAAATGGCTTCAAGCCCTTTGGTGCCGCTCAATGACCCGACCTTGCTTTTCACCAATGCTGGCATGGTGCCATTCAAGAATTATTTTACCGGTCAAGAGACGGCGCCAGTGTCGCGGGCCGTGAGTTCGCAAAAATGCGTGCGCGCTGGTGGTAAACATAACGACCTAGATAATGTCGGTTACACCGCGCGCCACCACACATTTTTTGAAATGCTCGGCAATTTTTCCTTTGGCGATTATTTCAAAGAAGAAGCAATTTACTTCGCCTGGCAGTTTCTCACCAAAGACATGCAATTGCCGGCCGAAAATTTACTGGCCACCGTCTATGCCGATGACGATGAAGCGTTTGATTTGTGGAAGAAAATTGCCGGATTGCCGGATGAAAAAATCATTCGCATTGCCACCAGTGATAATTTTTGGTCGATGGGCGACACTGGGCCTTGCGGGCCGTGTTCGGAAATTTTTTACGATCATGGCGAAGCTATTGCAGGCGGCCCGCCCGGAAGCCCGGATGAGGACGGTGATCGGTTTATCGAAATTTGGAATTTGGTGTTCATGCAATTCGACCAACAGGGTGATGGCACGCGTGTGCCGCTGCCCAAGCCGTCGATTGATACCGGCATGGGACTTGAGCGTATTGCCACGGTCTTGCAGGGCCAGCACGATAATTACGACACGGATTTAATGCGGCATTTAATCGAGGCGTCGGCTGACCTGTCCGGTCAGGCCATTGATGGCGCCTTCCGCATGAGCCACCGAGTGATTGCTGATCATTTGCGCTCTGCGGCGTTTTTGATAGCCGATGGGGTTTTGCCGTCCAATGAAGGACGCGGTTATGTGCTGCGGCGGATCATGCGCCGCGCCATGCGCCATGCGCATATGCTGGGCACCAAAGAGCCGCTATTATGGCAATTATTCCCGGCTTTGAAATTACAAATGGCGGCCGCTTATCCAGAACTCGAACGCGCCGACGCGTTGATTGTGGAAACGCTGAAACACGAAGAAAGCCGGTTCCGTGATATGTTGGGACGCGGCTTACGCCTGCTGGAAGACGAAGTCGATGGCATCAAGGGCAAGAAACTGGCCGGCGAGGTTGCGTTCAAACTCTACGATACATTTGGGTTCCCGCTAGATCTCACGCAAGACGCTCTGCGCGAGCGCGGTCTCAGTGTTGACACAGACGGTTTTGATAAGGCGATGGAGAAACAACGCGCTGAGGCGCGTGCCAATTGGTCAGGTTCGGGGTCGGAAGCGACGGAAACCATTTGGTTCGATCTACGCAATGATTTAGGCGCCACGGAATTTGTTGGTTATCAATCGGAAGCTGCCGAGGGGCAGGTGGTGGCCATTTTGCAAGACGGAGCAGAAGTAGAGGTCGCGTCAGCCGGCAGCGAAGTTTCGGTGTTGCTCAATCAAACGCCTTTTTATGCCGAAAGTGGTGGCCAAGTTGGCGACAGCGGTGTGCTCAAAGATGATACTGATTTGCATGTTGATATTACCGATACGCAGAAAAAACTCGGCGCTTTGCATGTCTTGCGCGGCACAGTGACGGCTGGCACTTTGCGCAAGTCCGCCTTACTGCATCAACAAGTCGATGGCGCCCGGCGTCAGGCCATTCGCGCCAATCACAGCGCCACCCATTTGCTACACGAAGCCTTGCGCCGCGTGCTTGGGGCGCATGTGACGCAGAAAGGCTCATTGGTTAGCGATGCCAGTTTGCGTTTTGATTTCAGTCACCCCAAAGCCATGACGGACGCACAAATTTTAGAAACTGAAATGCTGGTCAATCAGGTAATTCGTGAAAATGATCAGGTGACGACGCGGCTGATGACGCCAGATGAAGCCATTGAAGCCGGCGCCTTGGCGCTATTTGGCGAAAAATACGGGGACGAAGTGCGGGTCTTATCTATGGGGCAGGCGCCAGATAGCGATCGACCGCATTACTCGGTCGAACTTTGCGGTGGCACCCATGTCAATCGACTGGGCGATATCGGCTTGTTGAAAATCAGCCAAGAGGGCGCTGTCGCGTCTGGCGTGCGCCGCATTGAGGCCTATACTGGCGCTGGCGCTTTGGCTTTCATCGCTGGACAGGAAACCGTGCTGCGTGAGACCACAGATTTATTAAAAATCAGCGCACAAGACGTGCCCAATCGGGTCGGCAAATTGCTCGATGAGCGCAAACAATTGGAGCGCGAGTTGGCAGATGCCAAGCGCCAATTAGCGCTGATGGGCGGCGCTGGTGGCACCGCTGCACAAGATGACGGCGCCCGCGATATCAACGGTATCACCCTTATAGCCCGTTGCTTGGATGGCCTGCCAGCCAAGGAATTACGCGGTTTGGTTGACGACGGCAAAAAGCAAATCGGTAGCGGTGTCGTGGTGTTTATTGGCATTGATAATGGCAAGGCTGGCATTGCCGTTGGCGTCACCGCTGATTTAACCGACCGTTTTGACGCGGTTGAGTTGGTCAAGCTGGGGGCAGAAAAGCTCGGCGGCACGGGCGGCGGCGGTCGTCCCGATATGGCGCAAGCCGGCGGCTCGGATGTCACTGGCGGCGCACAAGCCATAGCTGCCATTGAGCAAGCTATTGAGGCCGCCTCAAGCTAAGCTTATATCGTCGTTTATCCGTAAAGCTGGCGCGCCTACTGGCCTTTAGACAGCGCGTCCTCGAGGTTTTCGCTGACTTTGTCCAAGAACCCTTCGGTGCTCAGCCATTTCTGGCCCGAACCAACCAGAAGCGCTAAATCCTTGGTCATGGCACCGCGCTCGACCGTGCTGACACAGGTTTTTTCCAACGTGCTGGCGAAATTGGCGAGGGCTTTATTGTCGTCTAAATCAGCCCGTTTGCTGAGCCCACGGGTCCAAGCAAAAATCGACGCAATGGAATTGGTCGAGGTTTCTTCGCCACGTTGATGCGCCCGATAATGCCGCGTCACCGTTCCGTGCGCCGCTTCCGCTTCCATAGTTTTACCATCTGGCGTCAACAGCACAGAAGTCATCAAACCCAGTGAACCAAAGCCTTGCGCCACGGTATCGGATTGCACATCGCCATCGTAGTTTTTACACGCCCAGACGAAAGCGCCCGACCATTTCAAAGCGGCCGCTACCATGTCGTCAATCAGACGGTGCTCATAGGTAATGCCAAGGGCTTCGAATTTGCCTTTGTAATGGGCATCAAAGACTTCTTGGAACAAATCCTTAAAGCGCCCGTCATAGGCCTTCATAATGGTGTTTTTGGTCGACATATAAAGCGGCCATTTGCGTTCAATGGCATACATCATGCAGGCATGGGCGAAATCGCGAATGCTCTTGTCGAGATTATACATCGACATGGCAACGCCGCCGCCGGGGAAGTCAAACACTTCAAATTCTTTCAGGTCGCTGCCGTCGCTGGCTTCCCAGCGCATGGTCAATTTACCGGGCCCCGGCACCACAAAGTCAGTGGCGCGATATTGGTCGCCAAAAGCATGACGGCCGATAACGATTGGGTCGGTCCAACCCGGCACAAGGCGCGGCACATTGCGGCAGATAATCGGTTCGCGGAACACCGTGCCACCGAGAATATTGCGGATGGTGCCATTGGGTGAGCGCCACATTTTTTTCAAGCCAAATTCTTCAACCCGCGCTTCATCTGGTGTGATGGTGGCGCATTTAACGCCGACGCCGATTTCTTTAATCGCCTCAGCCGAGTCAATGGTGATTTGGTCATTTGTCTCATCGCGCGCTTCGATTCCCAAATCGTAATAGCGCAGATCAATGTCCATGAACGGCAAGATCAACTTGTCTTTGATCATCTGCCAAATAATACGGGTCATTTCGTCGCCATCGAGTTCTACAATGGGATTTTCTACTTTGATCTTTGTCATTATTGCTTCCTTGTCGCCATGCGGCTGGTGAGAGGGAAACATAGCAAAAGCTTGGCATTGATAAAAGAGCCAGTTTCACTTATTGGAACATTATGGAAGATTTTTCGGAAAATAATGCCGCGCCGGCGATTATTCTGGTCGGCGCACAATTGGGCGAGAACATCGGCACCGTAGCGCGCGCCATGTTGAACTTCGGTCTCACCGATTTGCGCTTGGTCAATCCGCGCGCTGGCTGGCAAATCGATCGCGCCCGCAAGGCCGCCTCAGGAGCCGATGCGCTGATAGATAATCATCGACTTTACACGAGCGTTGCCGAGGCCACCGCGGACCTCGGTTTTTTGGTGGCGACGACGGCACGGATTCGCGACATGGTAAAACCTGTCATGACACCAGCGCATATTGCTGCCGAGATGCGCGGACGCCTCGAAAAAACTGGCGAAATTGCCCAAAGCGGCATTTTATTTGGCCCCGAACGCACCGGCTTAGAAAATGAAGATATTTCTTTGGCTGATGTGATTTGTCGGGTGCCTTTGAACCCGGATTTCACCTCACTGAACCTTGCTCAGGCGGTTTTATTAATCGGTTATGAGTGGTTTCAAGCAGCCGATACGACGCCGCCAGTTAGCGAAATGACGCCCGGTACGCGGCCAGCAACGCGCGGCGAAATGAACGCCATGTTCGCCCATTTTGAGGCTGCGCTTGAGGCTTCGGGGTTTTTGAACCCGCCGGAGAAGCGTCCGGCCATGGCGCGCAACTTGCGCAATATGTTTCACCGCGCCCGTCTCACCGAACAAGATGTGCGCACCTTTCGCGGCATTATCAACTCGCTATTACGCTGGCCACGCGGCTCACGCGACGCTCAATTAAAGCCGCGTGTCGGGGCGATTTCGCGCGGTTTGGCTGACCCAGAAGCAGGGGCGCCAGAGGATTTAGAAAAAACCTTAGAAAACGGCGAAAATCGTGTTTGACATGACGCCTAGCATGCGTATATTACGCGCCAATCAGCGAGTTTCTTCTCGCCATTTTGTTTTAAACTATGTAAGGACCGCGCCGCATGAGCAAGCGCCTATCAACGAAGTATAAAATTGACCGCCGCATGGGCGAAAACATCTGGGGCCGTCCGAAAAGCCCAGTGAATCGCCGTGAGTATGGCCCAGGCCAGCACGGTCAGCGTCGTCGTGGCAAATTGTCTGACTTTGGTCTGCAGTTGCGCGCCAAGCAGAAGCTTAAAGGCCATTATGGTAACATCACCGAAAAACAGTTCCGTGGCATTTATGCTGAAGCGGTTCGGGTGAAAGGTGACACCAGCGAAAATCTTGTTGGTCTATTGGAATCACGTTTGGATGCGGTTGTTTACCGCGCCAAATTCGTCACAACCGTTTTTGCCGCCCGCCAGTTCGTCAATCACGGTCACGTGATGGTTAATGGCCGTCGCTGCAACATCTCAAGCCGTCGTCTGAAAGTTGGCGATGTCGTCGAAGTGCGCGAGAAGTCACGGACTTTGAACATCGTGCTGGAAGCAATTCAAAGCGCAGAGCGCGATTTGCCAGAATATCTCGACGTTGATCACAATAAATTGACCGCGACATTGGTGCGCGTTCCCCAGCTTGCTGAAGTGCCTTATCCGGTACAAATGGAGCCAAATCTGGTGGTTGAGTTTTACTCACGTAATTAGATTGTCAAGTTTCGCCGCCCCAATTGTGGTAGGCAAGAAAAACCCGCCTCATGTGTTTCACAGGGCGGGTTTTTTTTGGCCGGTTTGATGGCCGGCAGATGATAGAAATTTTATTCCGCGTCTGACAGCAGCGATATGCCTTTTTCAGCCAGATAGGGGCGCAATTCGCCTTCTTCGAACATTTCGCGGATAATGTCACAACCGCCGACAAACTCGCCTTTGACGTATAGCTGCGGAATGGTTGGCCAGTTTGAATAGGTTTTAATACCGTCGCGCAGCCCATCGTCCTCCAGCACATTCACGCCTTTGAAGGCGACGCCGATATGTGACAGAATTTGCACCACTTGGCCAGAAAACCCACATTGTGGAAAAACCGGCGTGCCTTTCATGAAAAGCACCACATCGGCGCCATCAATTTCTGATTTAATTTGATTATCTGTGTCGCTCATAACGCGCTCCTACTGATTGTTTTCCGGAACCCCGGTTTGTAAAGCCAGAGCATGCAATTCATCACCCATGCCGCCTTTTAGCGCGTCATAGACCATTTTGTGCTGCTCAACGCGGGATTTACCGGCAAAGGCAGCAGAAACAACATGTGCCGCATAATGGTCACCATCGCCGCGCAAATCGGTAATTTCAACCTGCGCGTCGGGCAGGGCCTGACGGATCATTTGCTCTAATTGGCCAGCACTCATCGGCATGACACTCTCCTATGCGGTTTTGCCCGACATTAAATCAGGAAACCAATCCTGATTAATGCGCGTCAGCTCTGCAATAGATATGGTGAGCGTGGCGTCAATTGTCAATTCGTCGCCACCGGTTTTACCAATTTCATTGACATTTACACCGGCCGCTTGCGCCGCAGTAGTGAAACCAGCCAACTGGTCAGCGCTGACTTGCACAATATAGCGTCCCTGATCTTCGCCAAACCAATAGGCCGAATCGCCCTGCTGTTGGCTGCTAACGCCAATGCCATGGCGCATCGCCATTTCGCTCAAAGCCACCAGCAAACCGCCGTCTGAGACGTCATGGGCGGCACTGACGGCTCCGGCGGCAATCGTGGCACGAACGAATTCGCCATGGGCGCGTTCGGCCTGCAAATCAACAGCAGGCGGGGCGACGATGGCCTCGTCTTGCAAGACATGGCGTTGGTAAAGCGAACAGCCAAGCGCGCCATGGCTGGCGCCAATCACAAACACATGCGCGTCAGCTTGGGTAAACCCACTGCCAATGGCGTTATTATAATCAGCAATCACGCCCACCCCACCAATCGCAGGGGTCGGTAGAATGCCAGTGCCATTGGTTTCATTGTAAAGCGACACATTGCCGGAAACGACTGGGAAATCGAGGGCCAGACAGGCTTGCCCCATGCCATCGAGACAGCCAACAAATTGCCCCATAATTTCGGGGCGCTCTGGATTGCCAAAATTTAAGCAATTGGTAATCGCCAAAGGTGTGGCGCCGGTCGCGGAAATATTTCGATAGGCTTCCGCCACCGCTTGTTTGCCGCCCTCAATCGGGTCGGCAAAACAATAGCGCGGCGTCACATCGGTGCTCATGGCTAAGGCTTTCTGCGTGCCATGCACGCGCACCAAAGCCGCGTCACCGCCGGGGCCAACCAAAGTATCGCCCATCACCATGCTGTCATATTGTTCCCAAATCCATCGCCGCGAGGCGATTTCGCTATTGCCCATAAGGCTTTTCAGACTGTCAGCGATAGCCGGATGGGTGACGTTACTGGCGTCAAATTCCGGACGTTTGGGGGTCGCCACATGCGGCCGGTCATATTCGGGCGCGCCATCGGCTAAATGCGTGAGCGGCATATCAGCAATTTCTTCGCCCTGATGATGCACCACCATGCGATGGCCGTCGGTCAGTTCGCCGATGACGGCAAAATCAAGTCCCCAGCGGTGGAAAATTTTCTCCGCTTCGGCTTCGCGTCCCGGCTTCAGCACCATTAACATGCGCTCTTGGCTTTCCGACAGCAGCATTTCATAGCCGCTCATAGCGGTTTCGCGACATGGCACTTTATCTAGGTCGATGAAAATACCAACGCCGCCTTTATCAGCCATTTCAACCGATGACGATGTCAAACCAGCGGCGCCCATGTCTTGGATGCCAATAATCGCATCTGAGGCCATTAGTTCCTGACAGGCTTCGAGCAGCAATTTTTCGGTGAATGGGTCACCGACTTGAACCGTTGGGCGTTTTTCTTGCGAGGCGTCATCAAACTCGGCGGACGCCATGGTTGCCCCATGGATACCGTCACGGCCAGTTTTGGCGCCGACATAAACAACCGGTGAGCCAATGCCTGTGGCGGCGGCATAGAATATTTTATCAGCCCGTGCTGTGCCGACGCACATGGCATTGACCAAAATATTGCCATTATAGCTGGCGTCGAAATTCACTTCGCCGCCGACGGTTGGCACGCCAATGCAATTGCCATAGCCGCCAATGCCTGACACCACACCGGCGACAAGGTGGCGGGTTTTCGGATGGCTTGGCTCGCCAAACCGCAGCGCGTTCAAATTGGCCACTGGCCGCGCGCCCATGGTGAACACGTCGCGCATAATGCCGCCAACGCCCGTTGCCGCGCCTTGATAAGGCTCAATAAAGGATGGGTGATTGTGACTTTCCATTTTGAAAATCGCCGTATCGCCATCGCCAATGTCAATCACACCGGCGTTTTCGCCCGGCCCTTGAATGACTTGCGGGCCTTCTGTCGGCAATTTTTTTAGCCATTTGCGCGATGACTTATAAGAACAATGTTCCGACCACATGACGGAAAATACGCCCAATTCGGTCATATTCGGTGTCCGCCCCAAATGACCGACAATCATTTTATACTCGTCATCGGTCAGTCCATGTTCGCGGGCAATGTCCTCGGTCACATCCACCAGATTATTCAAACGCGTACTCATGCCAAACTCTCCACAATGCCGGTAAACAGGCGCTTACCGTCTTCGCCGCCCAAAGCCGCTTCGGCGCGGCGTTCTGGGTGTGGCATCATGCCAAGAATTTTGCCGCTTTTGTCGGTAATGCCGGCAATATCAAGCGATGCCCCATTTGGATTGTCGCCGGCGCCATAAGTAAAGGCGATTTGCTGGTGCTCTTGCAGGCTGGCCAGTGTCGACTCATCGGCAAAATAATTGCCCTCATTATGGGCAACCGGAATAATAATTTCTTCATCCTGCTGGTACAGATGGGTAAAGGCGTTTTGCGCATTGCTCACTGTCAGTCGGGTATCGCGGCAGACAAAATTAAGCCCCGTGTTTTGCATCAGCACGCCGGGCAATAAGCCGCATTCGGTCAAAATTTGGAAACCATTGCAAATGCCCAAAACCGCCGCCCCCTTATGCGCTTGGGCGACAACTTCACGCATGATCGGGCTATTGGCGGCCATTGAGCCGCAGCGCAAATAATCGCCATAGGAAAACCCGCCGGGGAGAACAATCAAATCACAATCGGGCAGGGAGGCGTCGCCATGCCATGCCATTAGTGGCGGCGTGCCTGTCGCCGCTTCTAGACACACGGCGACATCACGGTCGCAATTCGAACCCGGAAAAACAATCACTGCAGCCTGCATAGGCCTACTCCGACTTATCGAGCTGAATGTCGTAATTCTCAATCACTGTATTGGCGAGAAGCTGTTCGCACATAGCAGTGAGACTGGCTTCAGCTTTGGCCGCGTCGGTCTCGCTCAAATCAATTTCAATGAGCTTGCCCTGGCGCACGCTATTGACGCCAGAAAAGTTCAATTGCCCAAGCGCATTTTCAATGGCTTTGCCTTGCGGGTCGAGGACCCCGGATTTCAGTGTGATATTTATTGTCGCTTTCATATTTTCCTCAACTCACCAATACTGGCCCAGTTTTACCATCAGTGTTCTTGCCGTTAAAAATTCCCAATCTGCGTGCCACTTCCTGATAAGCATCAACCAGCCCGCCCAAATCCTCGCGGAAACGATCTTTGTCGAGCTTTTCAAGACTTTTGGTGTCCCACAGGCGACAGCTGTCAGGGCTAATTTCATCTGCCAAAACCAGCCGATGATTTTCGCCATCCCACAGTCGGCCAAATTCCAATTTAAAATCGATCAGTCGAATGCCGACGCCATAAAACAGGCCGGTTAGGAAATCATTGATCCGCAGGGCGTGCGCCATCAGCTCATCGACTTCCGCCGGCGTTGCCCAATTGAAAACCGAAATATGGTCTTCTGTGACCAACGGGTCGCCGAGCGCATCATCTTTATAATAAAATTCCACCAGCGGGCGCGGCAGGGGTTCGCCACTGGTCAGGCCAAGGCGTTTGACCAGTGATCCAGCCGCAACATTGCGCACAACCACTTCCAGCGGCACAATTTCGACCTCGCGAATAAGCTGTTCACGCATGTTCAACGTACGAATAAAATGCGTTGGAATGCCGATTTCTTCTAAGCGGGTAAAAATATATTCGGAAATCCGATTGTTCAAAACCCCTTTGCCATCAATGACTTCGTGCTTTTGCGCATTGAAGGCGGTGGTGTCATCTTTGAAATATTGCACCAGCGTGCCGGGCTCGGGCCCCTCGAATAAAACCTTGGCCTTGCCTTCATAAATCTTACGACGCTTCGACATTGTCTCTCTCCGGTGCTGCCGTTATCGGCATAGTTAAACTATGGCGTTGATTCTGCCAAATTTTAGCGATTAAACACGCGGTCAAAAATCGTATCCACATGTTTGAAGTGATAGCTCAAATCAAATAGAGCTTCCAAATCTGTGTCGCTCAACACAACGTCTTCATCGGCTTTCAGCAATTCTAGGAACTGGCCTTCGCCGCGCCATACGGGCATTGCATTACGCTGCACCAATCGATAGGCGTCCTCGCGGCTCACACCGGCTTGGGTCAACGCCAGTAAGACGCGCTGCGAATGCACCAGACCGCCCAATTTATCAAGATTGGCCTGCATGCGTTCGGGATAAATCAACAAATTATCAATCACATTGGTCAAGCGCATCAGGGCAAAATCAAGGGTGATGGTGGCATCAGGGCCAATCATCCGTTCGACAGAAGAATGCGAAATATCGCGTTCGTGCCACAGCGCCACATTTTCCATAGCTGGCAGTGCCATGCCGCGCACCAGACGGGCGAGGCCGGTCAGGTTTTCGGTTAACACAGGGTTGCGTTTATGCGGCATGGCTGAAGAGCCTTTTTGGCCTTCTGAGAAATACTCTTCCGCTTCCAAAACTTCCGTGCGCTGCAAATGCCGCACTTCCGTCGCCAGCCGCTCAATCGAAGAGGCAATAACGCCAAGCGTGGCGAAAAACATGGCATGACGGTCGCGCGGAATAACTTGCGTCGACACCGGCTCGGCCACCAAACCCATTTTATCGGCCACATGCAATTCCACTGATGGGTCAATATTGGCAAAAGTCCCGACCGCGCCAGAGATTGCACAGGTGGCAATTTCTTCGCGCGCCGCCACCAACCGCGCCCGATTGCGGTCAAATTCAGCGTAGGCTTGCGCCAGTTTTAATCCAAAAGTTGTCGGTTCGGCATGGATACCGTGGCTGCGGCCAATGGTTGGGGTCATTTTATGTTCAAACGCCCGTTTTTTGATTGCCGCCAGCAAGGCGTCCATATCGGCCAGCAAAATGTCAGCCGCGCGCACCAATTGAACATTAAAACACGTGTCCAAGACGTCAGATGAGGTCATGCCTTGATGCACAAACCGCGCTTCCGGGCCGACATGTTCCGAAAGACTGGTCAAAAAGGCGATAACGTCATGTTTGACTTCGCGTTCAATTTCGTCAATCCGGTCGACATCAAAGCCGCCGCGTTCATGCACGGCTTTGGCGGCATCGGCGGGCACAATGCCAAGATCAACCATGGCATCCATTGCGTGGGTTTCAATTTCGAGCCAAATGGAAAACCGGCTTTCGGCTTCCCAAAGAGCAGTCATTTCAGGGCGGGCATAACGTGGAATCATCTGTGGTCTCCTCTGCCATGGCTTTACCATAATCGCCGTCCATAAGTAATGACTAAGCGGCGATTCTTTGCCCGTTTTACTTAATTTATGTGCTTAAAACGCGGTTTTTACAATAAACCGATGTTTTTGAAGCTCACTTCGGCGTGTCGCCCAATAATCAAATGGTCGTGCAGCACGATATTGAAGCTTTCGGCCAGAGTTTTTAGCTTTTGAGTCATCTCAATATCGGCCTGCGACGGCGACGGGTCGCCGCTGGGATGATTATGCACCAATATCAACGCCGAGGCGCTAGGCTCCAGCGATCGTTTCATCACTTCGCGCGGATAGACGGGCGTGTGATCGACCGTTCCGCTGCCCATTTCCTCATCGGCGATGATTTGGTTTTGCTTATCGAGAAAAATCACATGAAATTTTTCAATCTTCTTTTCCGCCATGCGGGCGCGGCAATAGCTCAACAGCGCATCCCAATTTTGCAAAATCGGCCGCAATTTGGTTTTCGACTGGCCAATACTCAGCGCCGCTGCCTCAATCACTTTAAAGTCAGTGATAACGCTGTCGCCGACACCCGAATAGGCGCGCAATTCTGATGGCACCGCCGATAAAACGGCCGACAAATCGCCGAAGTCATGGATTAACTCATGCGCCAAATCCTTCACGTCGCGGCGCGGCAGAGAACGGAATAAAATCAGTTCCAGTGATTCATGCGGCTGCACGGCTTCTATCCCACCACTATTGAAACGCGCGCGGAGTCTCTCGCGGTGGCCGGTTCTAAAGCTTCTTAGCCTGTTGAAAGGGGTGCTTGTTGCTTTTTCTTTCACCCTTATTTTCCTTTGGTCTTAAGTTTGTCGGTGTGGCGTTTCCTTGCCGTTGAGTGAGGCGGTAAAAATTTCATAGCCGGTCGCTGTCACCCCAATGGAGTGCTCGAATTGCGCCGATAAGGTGCGGTCGCGGGTCACTGCTGTCCATCCGTCGCCGAGAATTTTAACAGCTGGTTTGCCGAGGTTAAGCATTGGCTCAATGGTAAAAAACATGCCTTCGCGCAGGCTGAGGCCTTCACCGGAGCGGCCATAATGCAGAATATTCGGCGCATCATGAAAAATGCGGCCAAGCCCATGGCCACAAAAATCGCGGACAACGGAAGTGCGCTGGGCTTCGGCATAAGATTGAATGGCGGCGCCAATATCGCCCAATGTCGCGCCCGGTCGCACCACCTCAATGCCTTGCATCATCGCATCATAGGTTACATCCATCAGCCGTTTGGCTTTCACCGAAACCTCACCAATGCCGTACATGCGGCTTGTGTCGCCATGGAACCCGCCATGGAAAAGCGTTACGTCGACATTCATAATATCGCCGTCGCGCAGTATTTTATCGATCGGAATACCGTGGCACACGACATGGTTAATCGAGGTGCAAATGGATTTACGAAAACCGCGATAATTCAGCGGTGCTGGTACGGCGCCAAGGTCAGCGATGATTTCCACCGCCTTATCGTCGAGAAATTGCGTGGTCACACCGGCTTGCACGAAGTCAGACAAGGCATCCAGCGTTTCGGCGGCCATGCGACCAACGACACGCATGGCTTCAAAATCTTCCGCAGTATGCAGCTTGATTTGACCCGTGCTCTTCAATGGAGCTGAACTGGCAGCGATAAAATTCATAAACCTGTCTATAGCACGGGGCGGCTCAGGCGACCAAACTGAAATTGCCCAGAACAGGGCGCCAACAGATAATGTTTGGGCTGGCGCATGTTTGACGTATATAAAGACGAAATCTTAATCTAATGAAAGGCAAGCCATGTCCGCGCAGCCAAAAAGTGTAACCGCCGCCATGATCATCATTGGCAATGAGGTGTTGTCTGGCCGCACGCAAGATAAAAACTTGGCCTTTGTCGCGCAAATGCTCGGTGAAATTGGTGTCGATATGCAGGAAGCGCGGATTATTCCCGATGTGCTGGAAACAGTGGTGGCCAGTGTGAACGAGCTGCGCGCACGCCATGATTATGTTTTCACCTCCGGCGGTATTGGCCCGACTCATGACGATATTACCGCCGATTGTATTGCCGCTGCTTTCGAGGTGAAACTTGAAAAACACCCGTTGGCCATGCAGGCCTTGCAAGCCCATTATGATGCGCAAGAGGCCGATTTCAACGAAGCGCGCCAGCGCATGGCGCGTATTCCCGAGGGCGCCAGCTTGATTGAAAATCCGGTCAGCACGGCGCCCGGGTTCAAAATCGACAATGTCTATGTCATGGCTGGTGTGCCAAAAATCATGCAAGCGATGATGGAAAATATTTTGCCAACCCTCAAAGGGGGCGAGACATTGTCATCCATCACCGTGACCTCCAGCATACCCGAAGGCAGTATTGCCTCTGAAATGGGTGCGCTACAACAGCAATATCCTGACGTCAATATTGGCCTATACCCGTTTTACAGTGCTCAAGGGGCGGGCGTGAGTGTGGTGGCGCGGGGACGCGATGTGGCGCAGTTGCAGGCCGTTGAAACGGCTATCAAGGCGCATTTGGCGACCATTGGCGCGCCCTTGGTCGACCGCCCCAAGGCAATTGCCAGCCAATAAACTGGCATAAAATAACCTTACAAAAAGTTTAGTTTTACTTTGCCGAATATGCAGGCATTGTAAGCTTATTCAAACGGAGGGTTCTATTATGAAAAAAATGATTTCTGCAATGGCTGTAGCTGCCATGTTCGCGCTGCCAACATCTGCTTTGGCTTTGGATTCAGGTTTTGACGCAATGGCAAAATCTGGTAGCCACCAATTCTATGTTTGGTGCACAGGTAAAGCTGACTACGCAGCAGCACAAAATGGCGACAATGCCAAAGCTGCTCAGTTGGCTCTTGCTTCTAAAGCTGGCGGTAACTGCTGGCCAGTATGGCAAGGCCTGAACGACTAGTCTTGAAAGACCGGTTGTTTAACCTAATTTAAAACGGTGGCCTTGTGCCGCCGTTTTTTTTGGGGTTGTTATGAAAATGTTCACAATTGGTGTGGTTATAGTACTCATTGGCGCGGCGATGGTTTTGTCGTCTTGCGCCGGCCCAGGCGCCCCGCGTGGCGAGGGCGCACCGTACCATCATTTGACCAATGGATTTCGAAATCCACCCGACAGCCCCAAACGCGACACCAGCCTGTCGACGCGTTTGTCGTTTTTTGGCTCTATTATCGGTCGCACCATAAGCGGCACCAAGCCAACCATGCCTGATCATCACACTGTGCCGCTAGAGCAGGCGCGCGCGCAACTTGCTGCGCTGGGCGATGGCGATAGTATCAGCTGGATTGGTCATGCTAGTTTTCTCGTGCGCCTTGATGGGGTAACGGTGCTCACCGATCCGGTTTTGACCAAGCGCGCCTCGCCGGTATCTTTTGCCGGCCCTGAGCGGATATTTGCTCCCGGTCTGGCTGTTGAGGATTTGCCGCCAATTGATGTGCTGGTAGTTAGCCATGCGCATTATGACCATCTCGACACAAACACTTTAGACCTGTTGCCCAACCGGCAGTCGATTACCGCCATTGTGCCACTTGGCATGGGCAAATATTTCACCAGCCGGGGCTATGGCACGGTTCATGAGGTGGATTGGTATGATCAAATCACGCTGCCCAGTCGCAGCGGCAATTTTCGCCTGACCGCCTATCCAGCCGTCCATTGGTCGAATCGCTCACCATTTGATGTCAATCGTATCCTCTGGATGTCCTATGGATTTAGCGCCGGAGGCCGCTCGGTCTATCACACGGGCGACACGGAAGTGCATCCTTATCTGTTTGGTGAGATTGGCGCGCATATGCAAAAAAACCACGGTGGCTGTGACATTGGGTTGATGAGTACCGGCGCCTATAATCCGCGTCCGATGATGATGGGCGCTCATGCAGACCCGGAAGGTGCAGTAAAAATTGGCCGTGACATTGGCTGTCAGCGCATGGTGCCAATGCATTGGGGCACTTTTGTGCTGGCCCTGGAGCCATTTGAGGAGCCACGTCAGAGATTTGTGGCGGCGGCTGGCAATCAAGCTTTGGTGATGAAAATTGGCGAAAGCCTGAGTTTATCAGACGTGCCCTTGCAGCCATAATAGAAGCTGAAATAGGCTTGGCGAGTTAGCAATCTATGCTATACAAACCGCCAGTCTGACACTCATGATGGCCTCGTGGTGGAATTGGTAGACACAGCAGACTTAAAATCTGCGGCCCGTAACGGGCGTGACGGTTCGAGTCCGTCCGAGGCCACCACCGTCGGCAAATGCCTCACATAATTTATGCTTTAAAACGATAGCGCGTCGAGCAATAGGGGCAGATGATTTCGTTTTCTCCGCCCATGTCGAGATAAACATGCGGGTGATCATGCGGGGCGCTGGCGCCGGTGCATTCGAACTCGCGCACAGCGATGAATAGTTCGCTGTCTCCATTATCATTGCTGAATTTTGGTATCGCTGCATCGGCCATATGGGTCACTCTCTCGTAATTTGGGCACGCTTTTTGCGCACGCTGGGCGTGGGAATTTATATAGACCCAGCCGCCTTGGGCTGCAAGGGCTTAGCAACAGCCGCAGCCACCCAGCGTCACATCACCGTCTCCGTGGCCGCCTTCGCCATGCCATGCGGCGACCAAAGAATCAGCAGAAAAAGTGGCGGTTTCGGCAAAGTCATCATGCGCCTTTTGCCGCAAAGCCCGATCGCCGAGCACGTCAATGGCAGTCATGGCCAGCGCCTTGGCACCATCAATAACCGCTGCATCGCCGCTGGCTGAGCCAGCATATTTGGCAAACTCTGGGTTATGAATCACGACATGCGGCGGGGCGCAGGCAATCATTGGATGAATTGACGGCACCCGATGGCTGACATTGCCCATATCGGTTGAGCCGCCACTGCCATAGGGCATTTTATCGAGCGGAAAGAACGACCGCCCAAGGCTTTCAGCATTGGCCTGATAGCGCGCGGCGATGGCCCAGCTATCCTTGATTTCCAAATAATCGCCCAGCGCCCAATCGATTTGCACCTCGCAACCAGCCGCCAGCGCACCAGCTTCAAAGCAATTTTTGACGCGTTGTTTCAGTGCGCTCAAGGCCATGCCGTCGGCGGCGCGCACATAAAAAGTGCCAACCGCCCGATCCGGCACAATATTTGGCGCCAATCCAGCCTCGTTGAAAATCCCGTGAATACGCTCGCTTGAGGTAATATGTTGGCGCAATTGCGCAATGCTTTGATAGGCGGTGACCAGCGCATCAAGCGCATTGAGACCGGCTTGCGGCATGGCCGAGGCATGCGCCGATTTTCCAGTATAGGTCACCCGCACTTCATTGACTGCCAAGCTTGGCATGGTCAGCAGATTGATACCAGCCGGATGCACCATCATTGCCGCATCAAGCCCATCAAAAGCCCCTTGTCGCGCCATTAATTCTTTGCCATTGCCAGATTCTTCCGCCGGTGTGCCGAGATAACGCACGCGACCAGGCAATTTTTGCCCCAATTTCGACAGCGCCATTGCAGCTCCGAGGCCGCTGGTGGCAATAATATTATGGCCGCAAGCGTGGCCGATACCGGGCAGGGCGTCATATTCGGAAATAATCCCCACTTGCGCCTCACCAGCGCCAAACTCTGAAATAAAAGCTGTCTCCAAACCGCAGGCATGGCGCGTGACGTCCAATCCCTCATCGGCGACAAAATCGGTCAGCAAGCCATGGGCAAACTTTTCTTCAAAGGCAATTTCCGGCCGCGCATGAATCGCATGGCTGGCGTTAATCAGCTTATCGGCCATTTGATCAATGGCGTCGCAGGCTTGTTTTTTCAGTTGCTCAGGTGACATGGTTTCTCCTCGCTGGTGTGCTTAGTTGGCTGGCATGCCCAAAAGCATACCCCCATCGACAACCAGTAATTGTCCAGTGACGTGTTGGCTGAAACGGCTGGCAAAAAACAAAATCGGGCCGGTGATATCCTTGGCGCCGGCCACTTGGTCCATCGGTGTAATGGCTTTCACGTCGTCAGAAATTTGATTGAATACTTTTTCGCCAAAAGCATTCAAAAACCAGTCCGTACCAACAAAACCGGGGCACACGGCATTGACGCGAATTTTGTCTTTGCCCAAAGCGCGGGCCAACGACATGGTGGCGGTGTTGAGCGCACCTTTTGATGCGGCATAGGCAATGGATGAGCCAATGCCGCGCACGCCAGCGACCGATGAAATATTCACCACCGACGGGGCGCTGCTTTTTTTCATATGCGGACGCGCTTGTTTAATCATTTGATAGGGGGCAATGAGATTCAGCGCGTAAATTTGTTCGAAATCGGTTTTGTCCAAACCGTCCAAATCATCGTGATTCATAAATTTTGTGGTGCCGGCATTATTCACAACAATGTCGAGCTGGCCCCATTGATCCATCGCCGCGTCGACCAGCAGTTTGCAATTGGCATCTTCAGAGACATCGGCGCCGACCGCAATGGCGTCGCCGCCAAGTTCTTTGCATTGCGCGACAATGTCCTCACCGGCTTGTTTATTAGAGGCGTAATTGACCACGACTTTGCCGCCATGGCGGGCAATGCCGAGGGCGGCTTCGGCGCCAATGCCATTGGATGACCCTGTGACGATGGCGACTTGATTTGAAAAATCCATTTTACTCTCCTATTTACCGGTAAACACGGGCGTTCGTTTAGCCATAAAGGCCTGACGTCCCTCGGCGTAATCTGCGCTTTCAAGACAATCGGCCAGCCGTTGGGATATATCTTCAGACGAAGCGTCTCGGTTTTCAATAATAAATTTCGAGGTTTGCAAACTCATCGGCGCATTGGCACAAATTTGGGCAATCAGTGCGTCGCGGCTTGCGGCAAAATTTTCCGCCGTGCTGATTTGATTGACGAGGCCCATGCGCATCGCTTCGGCGCAGTCAAATTTGCGCGCCGTGAAAATAATTTGCTTGGCATAGGCGGCGCCGACCGTCTCAACCAGACGCCGCGTGGCATTGGCCGGATAAGCCAGACCAAGGCGTCCGGCGGGAATGCCGAACAGGCTATCATCGCGCGCTAAACGCACGTCGCACGACAGTGCAATGCCCAATCCGCCGCCAATACAATGGCCTTCAATGGCCGCCAAAGTCGGCACCGCACATTTGGCGATGGCGTCAAAACCGTCAATGGTGGCGCGGTCATATTGGCCACTGCTCGGACCAGAAAACGCCTCTTCAAATTGCGAAATATCGGCTCCCGCGACAAAGGCTTTGCCGCCAGCCCCCGACAAGACGATCAACCGCAAGTCATCTTGCTGCTGCAGTTTGGCGAGCAAACCGGGCAGCGCTTGCCACCCTTCAAGATCGACGGCATTCATCCGCTCAGGATAAGAAAAGCAAATATGCCCAACATGGCCGAAATCGGTTTTTTCTATCTGCGCCGTCAGGCGGGCAGCATGGGTCTCAATAATTTGAACTGTCATGGCGTTAGCTTTGGCTTTTGAAAAAATTGATCAGGTCAGGAAACACCCGTCCATCTTCGAGCATAAATAAATGCCCGCCTTCATAAAATGTCAGCTCGGCATCGGGCAGGCGGCTGGCCATATTTTGCATGGCTTCGGGTGTGGCGATGCCGTCATAATGTCCCCCGGCCAGCCATACGGGGCAGCTAATGTCGGCCAGCCCATCCCAACAATCATGATATTTGCGCGCTTCTAATTGTTGCTGCCGACCCCATTCATGGTTGGGCTCATCAGCATATTGTGAATGGTCGGCGCGCGCGACGGTGGTCGCCACCACATCGGGATTATCGGCAATAAATGCATCAGTGACCCGTGTGTCGGCGACTTTCATATAGGTCTTCAGCGCCGTTTGCGGGTCAAGCTCGCGCAATTTGTGCAACGGGAATGAGGCGCCGCCCTCGCCACCGGCGGCGGTGCAAAACATCGCCAGACTTTTTATGCGGTCGCCGTGGCGTAGCGCTAAATGCTGCGCCACCATGCCACCAAAAGAAATTCCTAGAACATGGGCGCGTTCGATGTTGAGCCCATCCATTAAAGCGGCGGCGTCATCGGCATAAGCGGCCATTGTGTAGCCATCATCGGGTTTTTCGGTCTGGCCAAGCCCACGCTGGTCATAGCTTGTAAGCTGAAAATGACTGCTGAGCGGAGACTGCATAATATTCGGTTTTTTTCGCAAATCGGCGCCCGAACCGCCCAGAACCAGCAGTGGTTCGCCGCTTCCGGCTTGTTCATAATAAACAGTGAGATTGGGTGTAGATAAAAACGCCATGGATTAAGTCCGACTGATTGCTTGCATGATTTTCGAAGCAGATGGTATCCTCACTCACATGTTTGCGCAAAGCCTAATCAAGGGTCGCGTATTAGGAATGATTGAATATGTCAGATACAGCGACAAATTTAGACCCTGTTGATACGGCTGTCGATCCGGTGTGGGCGCGCATTCAGGAAGAGGCACGCCACTTGGCCGATAAAGAATCGGACATGGCGGGCTTTGTGCAGGCCACTGTTTTGCAGCATGGCTCATTAGAAAAAGTGATTGCCGCGCATTTAGCCGAGAAAATGGCCAATTCAGAATTCGGCGCGAGTAATCTAGGCGCGGTGTTTGAAGAGGCTTTTGTCGGCAATGCCGCGTTCGCCGAATCCGTGCGGGCTGACATTACTGCCACCTTCGACCGCGATCCGGCCTGCCGCGCCTATCTTGATGCGGTGCTTTATTATAAAGGCTTTCTGGCTTTGCAGGCTTATCGCGCCGCTAATTGGCTGTTGCACCAAGACCGTCGCGGCATTGCGCTTTATATCCAAAACCGCGCTTCGGAAGTGTTTCAGGCGGATATTCATCCGGCGGCGAAAATTGGTCACGGCGTATTTATCGACCATGCCACGGGTGTGGTCATTGGCGAGACAGCGGAAGTTGGCAATGATGTGTCGATGCTGCATTCGGTCACTTTGGGCGGCAGTGGCAAAGAGGGCGGCGACCGTCACCCGAAAATCGGCAATGGTGTGTTGATTTCTGTCGGTGCCAAAGTGCTCGGCAATATTCGCATAGGCGATTGCGCCAAAATTGGCGGTGGTAGTGTCGTGCTCACCGATGTGCCAGCCTATACAACGGCGGTCGGTGTGCCGGCAAAAATTATTGGTAAAGTCAGCGGCCCAGAGCCCTCACGGCAAATGGATCATAGCGTCAGTCAGTCAGATGACGAGGCGTAAAGGCAACCAAATCAACGGGAGATGATGATGAGACTTGAAGGGAAAACGGCATTCATATCTGGCGCGGCACGCGGTCTTGGAGCAGAAATGGCGCGGCTTTTGCACAGCCATGGCGCCAATGTCATGGTCACGGATATTCTTGAGGAAGAGGGCGAGAAACTGGTCTCGGCGCATGACAATATGCGGTTTATGCGCCATGACGTGCTCGACGAAGCGCAGTGGGCGGCGGCCATGCAGGCCACGAAAGAGGCTTTTGGCGGACTTGATATTCTGGTCAATAATGCCGGCATTGCCCATAACGCCACTTTGACCGAAGAAACCACGCTGGAACAATGGCGCAAAGTTATCGGCATTGATTTGGACGCGGTATTTTTAGGCTGCAAACACGCCATTGGGCTGATGAAGCAAAATGGCGGCAGCATTATTAATATTTCGTCGATCTACGGCATTGTCGGCTCGGCTGGTCAAACGCCTTATCACGCTGCCAAGGGTGGTGTGCGATTGCTGACCAAGGGCTTGGCGGTGGAGCTGGCGCAATTGCAATATGGCATTCGCGTGAACTCCATTCACCCCGGTTTTGTCATCACTGATTTGGTGCGTCAGGGGCTGAAACAGGCGGTTGATAGCGGCCTAATGCCGGGTGAAAACGAAGCCGTAGAAATGTTGACCATGCAAACCCCATTGGGACGTTTGGGCGCGCCGCGTGATATTGCCAATGCCGTTCTGTTTTTAGCCTCTGACGAGTCGTCATGGATGACAGGTTCGGAAGTGGTTGTTGACGGCGGCTATACAGCCCAATAGGTTGTGCCGATTGTCAAAGCGGCAATGATGAGGAGAATGGTATGAATACCGATGAGATTTTGCGCGTACAGGCCTATCTGCGCCTGAAGTTCCAAAATGAGTTAATGACGCTGAAACGTGGCCCGAAAGACGACATGGTTGAAGTGTTCTTGGAAGATGAGTTTATCGGCACCTTATTTCGCGATGACGAAGAAGGCGAAGTCTCTTACGCCTTTAATATGGCCATTCTAGATTTCGATTTGCCGACGCTTTAATTGACAATGCGGGCGGCTGAACGGAAGCTTTTGATGAGGTCTTTGACCTTGGCATCAATGCTTTGCCAGTCGCTCAAATGGCGGCGCTTGAACAAATAGCTGACCTCAGCCGAGCGCCCCAAGTCAAAGCGGGTTTCGCAGATGGCGCCCCTTTTGTCAGCCGTTTCACACATAAACATAGGGGCTTCGGCGCGCTCCAAGCGCGTGCCAGCCAGCATGGCGCGGAACAAATCCTTCCCCCTATAGGGCGTGTCATCGCCAAATTGATAGGCCTGCAAGTCATCGGTAATATCGCTGGTTTTCAGCTCGACATAGGGCGCATAAAGCGATTCAAAACGCCGCTCAATGGGTAAGTCGCGAGTCACACCCGTTATCGAAATAATCACCAGAGGCGAGTCGTCGTCGATGCGCAAAAACTGCTCTTTGGTCGATAATTGATAGCCCGCTAACTTCGGCAAAACGGCGTGCAGCGTAATATCCGCGTGCTGACCGTTACGTCGACTGGCCGCATTGCGAGTATAATTGGCTGGTACGGCAAATAAGGTGCCGCCGATTTCCAGTTTGACGGCATATGTTTTGCTGCTCGGACTGTAGTCAAGCCCGCGCCAAAACGACAGGCCGGGGCCGAAATAAAATCCGTAGAATATACCGCCAGCCAACACAAAACAGACGCTCAACATCAGCGGAAGCCGCCAGACTGGCCACTCTTCTTCATCCACAGCGCGCGACAAAATGCGTTTTATCATGGTTTCCTCTCGACAGGCGTTATTTTGCGATTACGATGTCGATAGAAAAGCTAGCACTTTACGGCGAGGGAGAGAACATGGCGATTTACGCTTTAGGCGACAGCCAACCGCAATTTCCAGACTCAGGTAATTATTGGGTGGCGCCCGATGCCCAACTCATGGGGGCGATTAAATTGCTCGAAAACGCCAGCGTTTGGTTTGGCGCCGTGCTGCGCGGCGACAATGAGCTGATTACCATTGGTGAAAACTCTAATGTGCAAGACGGCTCAGTTATGCACACCGATATCGGTTTTCCGCTGACTCTGGGCAAAAATGTCACCGTCGGCCATCAGGCCATGTTGCATGGCTGCACGGTCGGCAATAATTCCCTGATCGGCATTGGCGCGACGATTTTGAATGGCGCCAAAATTGGCAATAATTGCCTTATCGGAGCCCATGCTTTGGTCGGCGAGGGCAAAGAGATTCCAGATAATTCCATGGTATTAGGCATGCCGGGCAAAATTGTCCGAACGCTGGATGAACAAAATGAAAAAATCATGATCGCCTCGGCTAAACACTATGTTGAGAATTGGCGACGCTATCAAGCTAACTTAAAGAAAATAGGATAAAATGACGGATACAGTAGATTATATAATTGTCGGGGCGGGCAGCGCCGGTTGTGTTTTAGCCAATCGGTTGTCGGCGGATGAAAACGCCACAGTGATGCTGTTGGAAGCCGGCAAACAGGACAAAAACCTCTTCATTCACATGCCGGCTGGTTACTCGCAATTAGTGCCCGAAGCTAATGATCAAAACTATGGTTTTGAAACGGAAGCCGAAGCCAATCTCAATGGCCGCAATCTATATTGGCCACGCGGGCGCGGTTGGGGCGGTTCGTCGTCGATCAATGCCATGGTCTATACCCGCGGCCACGCATGGGACTATGACCATTGGAGCCAGCTCGGCAATGCCGGTTGGTCATATGAGAGCGTGTTGCCATATTTCCGTCGGGCCGAAGATTTCTCTGGCGATGGCGATGACGAATATCACGGCACAGGCGGGCCACTATCGGTACAAAAATCAAATCGTGAGAACGACGTTTTGCTCGATGTTTTTGTTGAAGCTGGCCAGCAGGCCGGTTTTCCTCTGACCAAGGATTTCAATGGCAAAAAGCAAGAGGGCTTTTCACGCTATGAACACACCATTCGTGGGTCGAAGCGTTGCAGCGCGGCGCGGGGTTATTTGCATCCGGTATTGAACCGCAAAAACCTCCTCACCGAAACCGAAGTTACCGTCGATAAGGTGATTTTTGACGGCAAAAAAGCCATTGGCGTGGCCTTTAAGCAAAACGGCCAAGATCGCATTGTGCATGCCAATCGCGAGGTTATTTTATCGGCTGGGGCGGTTAATTCGCCGCAAATTCTTATGCGCAGTGGCGTGGGTGCCGCCGACGATATCAAGCCGCATGGCATTGATATGGTGCACGAACTCAAGGGCGTCGGCAAAAACCTGCAAGACCATTTGGGGGTCGTCAGTCAGTTCGAATGTTTGCAAGAGGTTACCTTGCACCGTTCGGCAGTATGGTGGCGCACGCAATTGGCCGGCATCCAATATCTGCTATTTGGCAAGGGCGATGCCTCTTATCCGCCAACTGCGGCTGGGGCTTTTATTAAATCGCATCCGAGCAAAGATATTCCGGATATGCAGATTCACTATGTGTCCGTCGCAGTGCCAGATGTTCATGGTCGCGATGATTTGCCATCGCGGCATGGCTTCAGCTCAATTGTCTATGGTTGTCGGCCAGAAAGCCGTGGCTATATCACGCTGAAAAGTGCCCGTGCTGAAGACGCACCAGCCATGCATCCAAATTATTTATCGGCTGAGCAGGACATGATTGACATACGCAATGGTTTCCGCGAGACCCGCAGGGTGTTTTTGCAACCAGCTTTTGATCCCTATCGTGGCACTGAGCTGAAACCATCGGCTGATGTGAATGTTGATAATGATGCTGAGCTTGATGCTTGGATTCGCGCCACGGGCGAGACCCTTTATCACCCCGTCGGCACCTGCAAAATGGGCAAGGATGACATGGCGGTGACCAATGAGCATGGACAAGTACATGGTCTGCAGGGGCTGCGCGTTGTTGACGCCTCTTTGATGCCGACTTTGGTTGGCGCCAACACCAATGCGCCGACCATTATGATGGCGGAAAAAATTTCCGATCATATTAACGGCGGACAGTTTCTGCCGCCGCAACAATTGGCCGGTGAATAAAATGACCAAATTTGAGTTTTTCTTTGATGTCTCCAGTCCTTGGACATATCTCGCTTTTTCGCAAGTCGAGGATGTTGCGGCGCGTTGTGGGGTGGAGATTATTTGGAAGCCAATTTTGGTCGGTGGCGTGTTCAATAGCGTCAATGAAACCGTCTATGAGCAACGCGCTAATCCGCATCCGGTGAAAGGGCGTTACTACGTCAAGGATCTGCGCGATTGGGCGCAATTTTGTGATGTGAAAATTGGCAATCCGCCGGTGTTTCCAGTGCGCGCGGTGAACATTATGCGGGCCTGTTTTGTCGCCCTTGATGCCGGTTGTCTGCCAGCTTTCGCCAAGGCCGCTTTTGAAGCCTATTGGGGTGATTTGAAAGACATTAGCCAGCCAGAAGAAATTGCCGCCATTGCCGAAAGCGTCGGCTTTGATGTGAGGCATTTAGCTGAGGCCATGCAAAGCGATGATGTGAAAGCGCGATTGCGCGACAACACTGAAGAGCTGATTGCGCGCGGCGGCTTTGGTTCGCCGACCATGTTTATTAATGAAAGCGATATGTATTTTGGCAATGACCGTTTGGTTCTGGTCGAGGCAGCCTTGATGGCGGCGCAAAACCAGAAGGTGCAGGCTTAACATGAGCCAAGACGAAACGGCGCCGAAAAACAAACAACCATTTTTACGCGCGCCGGCCAGTGTGTTGGTGCTGATTGGTTTGATTGTCATCATACAAGCGGTGATGGCCACTGGTGGGCCGTCCACTACCACCAGCTTTCTCGTTGAAATGGCTTTATTTCCGGCACGGTTTTTTGCTGAGGGTCTGGGTGGTTTGCCCGGCGGTCTTGGGCAGGGCATTGCGACTTTATTCACCTATAGTTTGCTGCATGGCGACTGGGCGCATTGCCTTGTTAACGTTGCCTTTTTGCTGGCCTTCGGGACGCCCGTGGCCAAACGGCTTGGCGCCCGGCGATTTATTTACCTCTATGTTTTGTGCGTCATGTTGGCCGGCTATGGGCAAGTCTGGATGACCTCTTTCGACGGCTATCTGATTCCCATTATTGGCGCCTCTGGCGGGGTTGCCGGCATGGTTGGCGCCGCGGCGCGCTTTGCCTTTTCGCAAGGCATGTGGGGCGGCGGCGACGAACGCCAGCGTCTGTTATCTCTGCGCCAGGTGGTGACCCATAGAACGGTGATGATGTTCGTGCTTGTGTGGCTGGGCATGAATTTGATTTTCGGTCTGCTCGGCCCGCTCGGCATGGCGACGCCCGACGGAAGTCCGGCGAATATTGCTTGGGTGGCGCATGTGGTTGGCTTTTTGAGCGGCCTATTGCTTATCGGTTTGTTTGACAAGCCGCCGCTGTCGGCTTCTGGCGGCCCGGGCAATGTTGATTTCGGTGATTGGAAAGACCCGAAATAGGCCTCTCAAGCGCCTTGCTTAAGTGCCCCCTTGTATGCCGCGTCATTGTGTCGCACAATAGCAACAGCAAAGGAGGGCGGTATGACAATACAAGCAATCTTAAATAATAAAGGCGCCGAAGTGGTGTCGATCAAGGCGCAGGCGAGCGTCAGAGAAGCTTTGCAAATCATGGATAAGCACCAGATTGGTGCGCTGATTGTGCAGACGGCGAGTAATGAGTTTGGCGGTATTTTTACCGAGCGCGATGTGATGCGTGCGGTGGCGCGCGGCGATGCGGTGGTTCTTGAGCAAGCGGTCAGCGAACATATGTCAGAGCGGCCGCAGACCGTGACTTTTGAGACATCGATTCAACAGGCGATGGAAATCATGACGGAAATGCGGTTTCGCCATATGCCGGTAATTAAAGACGGCAAATTATGCGGGATTATTTCGCTCGGTGATTTGGTCAATTATCGCATTGGCGAGAGCGAGCGAGAGGCGCAAGCACTCAAGCAATATATTCAAACTGGCTGATTATAATTTTGTCGGATTGGGCGCATCGCCATATACAGCGACCGGATCAAAGACTTTCTCGTCTTCTTCATAAGTCAGCGTGACGGCGGTGTCTGGTAAATCACCCGTCGGCAGCGAACGATAAAAACATGAGCGATAGCCGACGTGGCAGCTGGCGCCATTGCCGCCAACGCGGACGCGCAACCAGACACAGTCTTGGTCGTCGTCAATGCGCATTTCGACAATGTTTTGCACCAAACCGCTGGTCGCGCCTTTGTGCCAGATGGCTTCGCGCGAGCGCGAATAATAATGCGCCTCGCCGGTGGCAATGGTTTGTTTCAGGGCGTCTTCATTCATGAACCCATGCATCAGCAATTCGCCGCTGTCAAAGTCAGTGGTGACGGCGGGAATCAGACCGTTGGCGTCAAATTTTGGCGCCAACACATGGCCTTCTTCCACTTGTTCAATGGTTTCGCGTGGTGCAAATGGTCCGGTCATTGTGAAAACCCTTAATCTGTTTGGGGCTTTATAGACCTAGCGGCTAATCATGGCAAGGAAGCGTGCTTCCATGCGCGGATCTTCAGCAAAAACACCGGTGAACTGGGTTGTGATGGTCGCTACATCTGGCTTTTTAATGCCGCGTGTGGTCATGCATTGGTGCTTGGCGTCGACCAAAATCGCAATCCCGGCTGGTTCCAACACACGCTGGATACAGTCAACGACTTGCGCCGTCATGGTTTCTTGAGTTTGCAGACGTTTGGCGAAAATTTCGATGACCCGCGCCAATTTTGAAATACCCACCACTTTATTGACCGGCATATAGGCGATGTGCACTTTACCAAGAATGGCCACCATATGATGCTCGCAATGGCTTTCCAGCGAAATGTCGCGCAGCATGACCATATCGTCATAGCCTTCGACATCTTCAAACGTACGACCGAGAACCTCATCTGGGTTTTCGTCGTAACCGGCGAAAAATTCTGTATAGGCATTGACCACGCGTTTGGGTGTGTCAATCAGACCCTCGCGTTCTGGGTTATCTCCGGCCCACGCAATCAGCGTGCGTACCGCGGCCTCTGCTTCGTCGCGTGAAGGTTTTTCCACTTTTACATCCCGTTCTCTGGCTGATGGCGTGTTTGAACCGCCTACTTTCGCATCCATTTTTTTGCCTACTTATCAGGAAATACGTCCTGAAATTCGCTGGGCTACCGGATACCCCTAAACTAATTTGGCCCCCGGTTGGTCATGGACTTATGCCACAAAGCGCTAACAACGCCGCCACAATAATTTTGCATAGCCATTTGCACGAATGCAAAAACCGCAAAACTCAGAGAAACACTCCTATGAGGAATATAGGCCGATAGGGGCGACGCATCAAGGTTTGAGGGGATTTCTGTCGGTTTTATTTTGACGAAACCGACTTGCCGAATAGGCGGGGGCTATTTATGGTGCGCTGATGAGCACGCTTTTAACCCTTCACAATCATCTGACCCGCAAGAAACAGCCATTTGAACCGGCGGATCCGCAGCATGTGACAGTCTATGTTTGTGGGCCGACCGTCTATGGCGCGGCGCATATCGGCAATGGTCGAGCAGCGGTGGTTTTTGATGTTTTGGTGCGGCTTTTGCGAGTGCTTTACCCGACCGTCACCTTTGCCCGCAATATCACCGACATTGACGATAAAATTAACGCCAAAGCAGCCGATGAAGCGGTGGATATTTCCGTCATCACCGCCCGTTATCACGCCAAATATCTCGAAGATATGGGCGCTTTAGGGGTTTTGCCGCCCGATATTGAGCCACACGCGACAGATCATATGGCGGAAATGATAGCCATGATTAGCGATTTAATCGCCAAGGGCCACGCCTATGCTGCCGAAGGACATGTGTTATTTGATGTCACCAGCGATGCCGAATATGGTCGCTTTTCAGGTCGCAATCGCGATGAAATGCTGGCCGGTGCGCGGGTTGATGTGGCGCCTTATAAGCGCGATGCCGGTGATTTTGTATTGTGGAAACCCTCATCAGATGATTTGCCCGGTTGGGACAGCCCATGGGGACGCGGACGTCCGGGCTGGCATATTGAATGTTCGGCGATGATTGAAAAACATCTTGGCGAGACCATTGATATTCATGGCGGCGGGGCAGACTTGCAATTCCCGCATCACGAAAATGAGTCGGCGCAAAGCCGCTGCGCCCATGGCAAACCTCTGGCGCGCTTCTGGTTGCACAATGGCATGTTGAATATGGGCGGCGAAAAAATGTCCAAGTCACTTGGCAATATTGCGCTGGTCGATGAGCTGATTGCCGATTTTCCTCCCGAGGCGCTGCGTTTGGCGTTATTGCAGGGGCATTATCGGCAAATTCTCGACTTCAATGATGAGCTGATTGCCCAATCAGTGAAAAACCTCGACCGGCTGTATGGGGCTTTGCGTGATGCCAGCGACATTCAAGTCAATGATATCAGCGCCGCCGACGTGCCAGCCGGTTTTCTGGCGGCTCTTTGCGATGATGTGAACACGCCGAAAGCGCTGGCTGAGCTATTCGTTTTGGCCAATGATTTGTCGACGCCGGAAAAAAAGCGCGCGCTTCTGGCCGCTGGTCAGGTCATGGGCCTCTTGCAGCAAGGCCCTGATGCATGGTTTGCCACGGATGACAGCCATCTTGATAAAGCCGAGGTGGAACGACTGATTGCGGCGCGCCAGAGTGCCCGTCAGGCCAAAGACTATGCTGCCGCCGACGCCGCCCGCGACCAGTTGACGGCTCTTGGTGTGGTCATTGAGGATACCGCCGATGGGACGATTTGGCGTCTCGCCAGATAGTCCAATTCGGCCTATGTTCAGGGCATGATGAACGAGCTTTACAATCAGCGCATTTTGAAACTGGCGGGCAATATTGAACATATTGGCCATCTTGAAGCGCCGGCGGCGCAATCCGATGCGGTGTCGCGTTTGTGCGGCTCAAAAGTTCATGTCGAATTATCGCTGGATGATGGCAAAGTCAGCGCCTTTGCCCATCAGGTTGAAACCTGCGCTCTGGGGCAAGCGTCAAGTGCGGTGATGGCGCGCCAGATTATCGGCTCAACGCCGGATGAATTGCGTGAGATCGGCCAGCAAATGCGCGCCATGTTAAAACAAGACGGCCCACCGCCAAGCGGGCGTTGGCAAGATCTTGAAGTCTTGCAATCGGTCAAAGAATTCAAAAATCGCCATGCCTCGACCCTGCTGACTTTTGATGCGGTCGAAGCCTGCCTCGCTGACTTGGGCGTTTAATCGAGAATTTTCATAAACACATCGACCGTATCGCCAACGCCGATATCTTCGCTTTGCCGCACGGATTTTTTCACTGGCAAAATATATGACTGGCGCTCGTTGCTCGGAAAAATAGAGGTTTTCCATTGCGTGTCGCCAATCGTCACGCTCACCCGCAAGGATTTGAAGCCGCGCTGCAAATGGGCGGAGAAAAACCGGATATGATCGGCGTCATCTACGGGTATGGTCAAAAAATGCCAAGCCGTGCCCTTGCCCGATGTCCACAGCCATAACTCACTGCTGAAGCGATAGCTTAAATCTTCCATATTTCCTCCATCGACAGCTAAACCATATGATATGCTAACCACCATGGTTCGTCGTGTCTTTCATTTTATCGTGCTTTTGCCGGTGTATTTCTATCGCTATGTGGTGTCGCCGCTCTTGGGGCCGCGTTGCCGTTTTGCACCCAGTTGTTCGGAATATGCGGTCGATGCTGTGCGCTTGCATGGCGCATGGGCGGGCGGCTGGCTGACGGTGAAAAGACTGGCGCGCTGCCATCCATTTGAAAAATTAGGTGCGGGGCATGGGTTTGACCCAGTTCCTCTTGAGATTTTGCGCGGAGCTTGGTATGCCCCTTGGGGTATACGTGCGCATGAGCAAACGACCAATGATAAGAAATGACGGAAACATAGAATGATAACGCTGACTTTACCCGATGGTGCCACACGCCAATTTGACGAACCGCTCGACGGGCTGGCTTTTGCGACCTCGATTTCCAAATCCTTATCGAAAAAAGCGCTGGCGATTAAGCTCGATGGCGAGCTGGTCGATTTGGCGACGCGCATTGAAAAAGACGCCAATATCGCTGTCATCACCGCCGATGATGAAGAGGGCGTTGATTTGATGCGCCATGATTGCGCCCATGTGATGGCCGAAGCGGTGCAAGAATTATTCCCCGGCACACAGGTAACCATTGGTCCGGTCATCGAAAATGGCTTTTTCTATGACTTTGCCCGCGAGACACCGTTCAGCCTTGATGATTTGGAAATTATTGAAAAGCGCATGCACGAAATTGTCGCGCGCAATGAGCCCATCACCCGCGAAGTCTGGGCGCGCGATGAGGCAATTGCCCATTTCAGTGAAATTGGCGAAGCCTATAAGGCAGAAATTATCGCCTCCATTCCCCAAGGTGAGGATGTCAGCATTTATCGTCAGGGCGCTTGGAAAGACCTGTGCCGTGGCCCGCATTTGCCGTCCACTGGCAAGCTGGGCAAAGCCTTCAAACTGACCAAATTGGCGGGCGCTTATTGGCGTGGTGATAGCAAAAACGAAATGTTGCAGCGGATTTATGGCACCTGCTGGGGCCATGAAAGAGATTTAAAAAACTATCTGCACATGGTCGAAGAGGCCGAAAAACGCGACCACCGCAAAATTGGCCGCGAAATGGACTTGTTCCATTTGCAGGAAGAAGCGCAAGGCTCGGTGTTCTGGCATCCCAAGGGCTATGTAATTTGGCAGGCCTTGGAGCAGTATATGCGCCGCCGTTTATCAGCGCATGACTATGAAGAAGTCAAAACCCCGCAAGTGCTCGATAGCCGTTTCTGGGAGCAGTCGGGACACTGGGATAAATTCCGCGAGAACATGTTTGTCGTGCCCGATGAAGTGCCAACCGCCGAAGATGGGCAGCAAATTATTTCCCCCGACGCCCATCTCATGGCCTTGAAGCCGATGAATTGCCCCGCCCATGTGCAGATTTTTAAGCAAGGAATTAAAAGCTATCGCGATTTGCCCATTCGTATGGCTGAGTTTGGCTGTTGCCACCGCAATGAGCCGCATGGCGCGCTGCATGGTTTGATGCGGGTGCGACAGATGACGCAAGACGATGCGCATATTTTCTGCCGCGAAGATCAGATTATCGCCGAAGCCGTCGATTTTTGCGGCTTGGTACGGCAAGTCTATGACGACCTCGGCTTTACCGATGTCTCGGTGAAACTCGCCCTGCGGCCAGACAATCGCGCCGGTTCGGATGATGTCTGGGATCGCGCGGAAAATGGTTTGCGCGAGGCTTTATCAGCGGCTGGTTTGGCGTGGGATGAATTGCCGGGCGAGGGGGCATTTTACGGCCCGAAAATTGAATATCATTTGCGCGACTCGATTGGCCGCACTTGGCAATGCGCCACTTTGCAGCTCGACTTTGTGCTGCCCGAGCGTCTCGACGCCACCTATATTGGCGAAGATGGTGAAAAGCACCGTCCTGTGATGTTGCACCGCGCTGTCTTGGGCACTTTGGAACGCTTTATCGGCATAATGATTGAGAGCTATGCGGGTAAATTGCCGCTATGGCTGTCTCCTGAGCAGGTGATTGTCTGCCCGATTACTACAGAAGCAGATGACTATGCCCATCAGGTTGCCGCCGCGCTCAGTGCTCAAGGTGTGCGGGTGCGGGCCGATACGCGCAATGAAAAAATCAATTATAAAGTGCGCGAGCATTCGGTCGCCAAAGTGCCGGTTATTCTCGCCGTTGGTATGCGCGAGGCCGAAGCGCGCACCGTATCAATGCGGCGGCTTGGTTCAAATGACCAAACCGTGCAAGCGCTTGATGAGGTGGTCGCGGCCATTAAAGCTGAAGCCACGCCACCGGATTTGCGCTCTTAGAACATCATTTGCAACTGCAATTTTGTGCTGTCGAAGACATGCGGATGGCTGCTATCACGCCGATTCCCGTGCAGCAAAATAATCGCCATCTGAGAATCTGGCCGGTGCCATTCAAGGTAATAGCCATGCGTTAAATTGGCGTAAGCCGAGGGCCGATCCCAGAAAGCCTCGTTCTGCACGCCCGCGCGCCACTGCGCCCCCAAGCCGACTTCAAAACGATAACTCCATTTGTGCCATTGTTGTAGCCGGTTGCCGCCAGTGCCATATTGGACTTGTTGCATGACGCTGAAACCATCAACCGAAATCTTATCGGCCAAGGATAGGGTGAGGCCGGCATCCGAGTTACTGGCGCCGATATTTTGATGGTCAAAACTCGCCGTGACTTCAAGGCTCGCAGGTCGGTCGCGGTGCATATGGCAGCTACCGCAGAGTTTCTTAATCGCCTGATAAAGATACGGTGGCATGAGGCTGGTTTTTAAAACCGGCGTGTTGCGACGCAGGCCGGCGACCAATTGCCAGTTGTCATAGGTCATTGTGTCAATGCGCCATCGGCTTTCATACACTTTGCCGGTCAGCGTCCATGTCTCTGTCAGCCCATGTTCGACGCTCAACTGCGAGCTATCGCGTTTTGCTTTGCGTGTGAGGCGCGTCGGCGTGTCATCGCTGGGCAGGCTTTGCAGATAATGCAAACGATCGGTCTCAAGGCTGACAATCAACTTGGTTGTGTCTTCCGCGACCACCCATGCGCTGGCGGCGGCTGGTGCGGCACTGGAAACAATGACGAAGGCAAGGAGGAGAGCTGTATAATAAGGCATATTTCTTCTGTTTTCTTGACTTTAGTATGAGCCAGAGATAAGCCAAAGGCAATTTTGCAACTTACTGTGCAACTTACTTTTCATCTCACGGAGAAATTATGTCGGCGTCTCACATTTTGGAATTCATGCTTAAGCGTCGCTCGGTGATGGCGCGCAATATGGTGGCGCCGGGGCCAGATGCGGTCGCGCTTGAGCAAATTCTGACCATCGCCGCGCGGGTTCCTGACCATGGAAAATTAACGCCATGGCGATTTGTTGTGGTGCAAGGCGATGATCGCGCGACGCTTGGGGCTGTCGCAGAAACCGCCTTTTTGGCCGAAAATGGCGAAGCTGAACCCGGTTTGCAACAAGCTGCGGCACAGCAATTTTTGCGCGCGCCATGCGTGATTGCTGTCATCGCGCGCCCCGTTGAGCACCCAAAAATTCCGCGTTCCGAGCAAATTCTGAGCGTTGGCGCGGTTTGCATGAACCTATTAACGGCGGCGCAAGCCATGGGCTTTGCGGCTCAATGGCTTACCGGTGCCGCCGCTTATGCGCCAGAGGTTTTGGCGCGGTTGGGCGGCCAGCCAGGTGATGAAATCGCTGGCTTTATGTATCTTGGAACAGCCGCCGAAGCCCCCAGTGAACGGCCACGTCCGGCCTTGAGTGAGATTTTTCAATTCGGTTTGCCAGAAGCGGCAGACGGATGACACAATTATTCAGAGATTTTCTGACCCTTGCCAATCTGGCTTGGCCGGTGGTGATTTCGCGGATTGGCATTATGACGCTAACCGTTGTCGACACCGTCATGGTTGGCCGCTATGCCTCGGAACATTTGGCTTATCTGGGCGTTGGACTGGTGCCGCATAATATTTTCATTCTGATTATGCTGGGGTTGATTATGGGCACGTCAGTGCTCGTGTCGAACCGTTATGGGGCGGGCGAGTTACAAAAGACCGGCGAGATTTGGTGGATTGCCCTGCCATGGGCGCTGGCCATTGGGCTTATCGGTTTTGTCGTTTGCGCCTTTGGCGAAGTTTTACTGCTGCTCTGGGGTATTGAGCCGGAAATCGCGGCCAAGGCTGGCTATATCTCTTTCATTGCTGGCCTGACCTTACCTCTGGCCGCTTTGCATATGGTCAGCGGGATGTTTCTTGAGGGCGTGCGTAATCCGCGACCCAGCATGGTGATTATGCTGATTGCCAATGTTGTCAATGTTGGCGCCAATTATGTGCTGGTTTACGGGCTTTATGGTCTGCCTGAATTGGGGGCAGAAGGTTCGATTTGGGCCACGCTTCTGGTGCGGTTTTTCCAGATGATGGGCATTTTTGCCTATATTTGGTTTGTTCTCGACCGCCAGAAGTTCGGCGTTTCGCCGCGCCCTAAATTCAGCTGGCGGGCGGGTGCGCGTCTGCGCCAAATCGGCTATGCCACGGGCGTGTCCATGGGTATTGAAAACACCGCCTTCAATGCGCTGGTGGTTTTTGCGGGTTGGCTGAGCATGACCGTGGTCGCGGCGCATGTGATTTCAATCACCGCCTTTGCACTGTTTTTCATGATGGGGCTGGGCTTTGGCGTCGCGACATCGGTCAGTGTCGGCAACGCCTATGGGGCTGGCGATTTCAACGGCGTCAAACGTTGGGCTTGGTTAGGGCTTGGTGTGCAATCGCTGTTAATGATTATCTGCGGCCTGTTTTTGGTGGTTAAGGCCGAAGCGTTCGCTGGCTTTTTTAGTCAGGATCCGGCGGTTATTGCTTTGGCGACACAGCTTTTGATTTTCATGTCCATGGCGTTGATTTTTGATACCGGCCAATCTTTATTGGCCATGTCTTTGCGGGCCCGTGGCGACACATGGTGGCCGACCACCATTCACATCATTGCCTATGCGGTGCTGATGATGCCATTGACCTATGTATCAATATTCATCTTCAATCGGGGCGCCATGGGGCTGGCCGATGGCGTCGTCTTTGGCACCTTATTTCCATTCGTGATGCTGGTTGGCCGTTATCTCTATCTCGACCGCCAGCAAAGCCGCCTCAGCCTTCATGCTGGCGGATAATTTTATTCTCAAGCAAAGCCGAGCAGGTCGCCTTATCGACGCCCAAATCTTGCAGCACGGCTAATGTATGTTCACCGATTTCTGGGCTTGGGCCTTTCGGGTCGGTATTGGTATCGGAAAAACGAATAGGTGAGGCTGGCGCTTTATAGCTGCTGCCATCAGCTTTTGGCATGTCAACAAACACGCCGGCCGCTTCCATTTGCGGGTCTTCCAAGGCTTGCGCAAAAGACTGCACCGGCGACCAGATAATCCCTTCGGCATCAAGACGCTGACCCCATTCAGCCAATGAGCGTTTGGCGAAGGCTTCATCCATTATTTTCACCAAAGCTGGGCCATTTTTACGGCGCGCACGGAAAGATGAAAAACGTTCATCGCCCTCAATATGCTCAAGCTCTAAAGCCCGCACCATTTCTGGCCAATCTGGTTCGCCTGGGCGCGAATTGAGAAACAGCCACAAATCATCGGCGGTTTTGAAAAAATTGCTCGACGGCACAACCGCTTCTTCGCGCGGGCGCGAGCGGGCAATGCGGCCATAGCGCATATAGGTAGAAAAATCAGACCCGACGACATACGCCCCCGAGCGCACCAAAGATCCCTCGACCAATGTGCCTTGGCCGGTGTCGCGGGCTTTCAACAGGGCGGCGAGAATGCCGCTGGCGGTGCTAATACCGGTAATGTGATCGCCGACCGCAACCCGCAAGGGAACGGGCGACGCGCCTTTTGGCGTCATCATCCAGCCAATGCCGGATTTGGCCCAAAAGGCCGCTGTATCAAACCCCGGCTTGTCGCGCTCGTCGCCTTCAAGGCCGAAACCAGTGACGCTGGCATAGACCATTTTCGGATTAATTTTATTGAGACTGGCAAAATCGAGGCCTTGTTTTTCCAATTGCGCCGGACGCACATTGGTAATGAACACATCGGCATCGGCAATGATTTGCCGCACGAGGTCGGCCCCTTCCTGCGTTGAGGTGTTGATGGAGACGGCGCGCTTACCACGATTATCGAGGGCAAAAACCGGATTATCGGGATAGTCATCGGTCATCGCCGTGGCAAAGAAATTGCGCATTGGGCACCCGCCCAAAGGTTCGATTTTAATGACATCAGCGCCCCAGTCGGCCAACATGCCGCCAGCGGCGGGGGCGGCGATATAGGTGGCCATTTCAACGACTCTAATACCTTCAAGCATGGTCAATTTCTCCCTTTGGCGATAATCTATACGAATGGTGAATGAAAATGCAATCGCTGAGCAACAAATTCGCGCGCTTTTAATCGAGCAGAAAAGCGAAATCGAGAGCTTGATGGCGGCAAGCACGCAAGATGCGGCACCGGTTGCGCTCGACCAAACCCAACAGGGGCGCTTGTCGCGTATGGATGCGCTGCAACGCCAAGCCATGGCCGCCGAGACCCAAAGACGCCGCGCCCGTAAATTGCAAATGATTGATGCCGCCCTCAAGCGCCTCGAAACCGGCGACTATGGTTATTGCGTGTCGTGCGGTGAGGCCATTGAGGCCGAACGTTTGGCCCTTGATCCGGCTGTCGCCAGTTGCCTTGAGCACGCCAAATAGCCACGAAACGGCTTGCTCTGCCATGGGCGAGAAGTTATGACCTGAGCATGACTTATTTCAATTTTTTGCGCCGCCACGCTGGCTTTCTATTCTTCGGTTTCAGCATGATGGGGCTATCGAATTTTGGTCAGACATTTTTCATCTCCCTCTATAGCGCAGAAATCAAAGCCAGTTTTGACCTCAGCAACACCAGTTTCGGCGCCCTATATTCATCCGTCACTTTGCTCAGTGGGCTAGCGCTTTTATATTCTGGCCGCTTGATTGACCATTGGTCTTTGCCGCGCTTCACCGCTTTGACATTGTTTGGGTCTGCGATTGGCTGTTTTTTCATGGGGCTGGCAGAAAATATCATCGCTTTGGCCATCGCTTTATTTCTCTTACGCCATTTCGGTCAGGGGCTGAGCAGCCATACCGGCATGACCGCCATTTCACGCGCGTTCACCGCACAACGCGGGCGGGCGGTGGCCTTTATCCAGCTCGGTTATGCAACCTCGGAAGGTATACTTCCCCTATTATTGGTTGCTGTGTTGATGTGGGTCGGCTGGCAGCAAAGCTGGCTTTTGGCTGGTGGCTTTTTGCTGTTGCTTGCCTTGCCCGTGCAGGTTTATCTCTCGCGCCTATCGCCAGAGTTGCAAGCCGAAGAAGCCGCCACAGGCAAGGGTGCCATTATCGCTGGACGCCGCGAGGTTTTGCGCGACATGCGGTTTTACATGCTCTTGCCCCTATATACCTCCTCACCGTTTTTGATTACCGGCATGTTTTTTCATCAAGTGCAATTGGCGCAAGCCTATAGTTGGTCACTGACCGCGCTTGCCAGTGCCTTTGCCTTTTACGCCGCGACCAAAATCATCACCTCGCTGATTTTCGGCGCTTTAATTGACCGCTACACCAGCCTGCGCTTGTTTCCTTTTGCCTTTGTGCCGCTGGCGCTCGGGTTTGTGGTTTTGCTGCTGCCAGCCTTTATTCCCGCCTCGATTGCGCCGTTTATTTATTTGATTTTCATCGGGGTGAATTTGGGCATGGCGGCGCCCTTGAGCGGTGCTTTGTGGCCGGAATTATTTGGCACTAAAAACCTCGGCGCCATTCGCTCCATGACCACAGCGATTGTCATTTTCTCAACCGCCGCCGCACCGGTTTTATTCAGCGCCTTGCTGGATATGGGAATTGGTTTTGGCGCCATCAGCAGTGCCTGTATTGCCTATCTTATTGTGTGCGGCGGACTTGCCTTTCTCGCATCACGCATTACACTTGCCGACAGATAGGGAGACAATCATGAGTGAGTCAGAAAATTTTATCGCTGCGGCGACAGTGATGATTGTGCGCGATGGCGCCGCCGGTTTGGAAGTGTTTATGGTGGTGCGCCATCACGAAATTGATTTTGCTTCCGGCGCCTTGGTGTTTCCCGGCGGCAAAGTAGATCCGGCAGATTATGACGCCAGCCTGCGCCATTTTTGCCCTAATTCCGACAGCTTTTCGGACAATGAATTGGCCTTGCGCATTGCCTCCATCCGCGAGTCTTTTGAAGAATGCGGTATTCTCATGGCTCGCGAAAAAGGCCAGAGCGGCTTCGTCTCGGCTGAGCGTTTGGCGCAATTGGAAACATGGCGCACGCGCTTCAACAATCGCGATGCCAGCATGCTGGCTTTCGCCGAAGAAGAAGGACTAGAGTTTGCCGTCGACGCGCTCGGTCATTTCGCTCATTGGAAAACCCCCGATATGATGAAAAAGCGTTTTGATACTTATTTCTATTTGGTTCGTGCGCCGCAAGATCACATTGGTCTGCACGATGGTAGCGAGAGCGTTGATAGTGTTTGGTTGACACCGCAACAAGCCATGGATGATGCCGATGCGGGCACGCGGACGGTGATTTTTCCGACCCGCATGAATTTGCAAAAATTGGCTGAACGCAATGACGTGGCCGACGCGATTGACAAATGCGGTGATGTGGTCACGGTGCAGCCGTTCATTGAAGTCGACGGCGATAAAAAATATCTCCGCATTCAGGCCAATGCTGGCTATGGCGATCCGCGCGAAGACATTACTCGCGGCATGTAATTACGGGCTAAATTGCTCGGCTAAAATCCGCTCATCGAGACTATGGTCGGCATCAAACAGCATGAACAGCTGATGGCTGCGATCTTGTTTAATTTCAACCTCAATGACGTCACGAAACTCAGCATGGTCAGCCACGGCGCTAACGGGGCGCTTGTCGGCCTCTTGGGTTTTGATGATGACCTGCGCTTTTTCAGGCAGCACAGCACCGCGCCAGCGTCGGGGCCGGAAAGCAGAAATTGGCGTTAACGCCAAAAGCGCCGCATCAATCGGCAAAATCGGCCCATGGGCAGATAAATTATAGGCGGTGCTTCCGGCTGGCGTTGCCACCAGCACCCCGTCGCAAATCAATTCTTCCATGCGCACGCGCCCGTCAATGGAAATCTCCAGCTTGGCCGCTTGCGCGGTTTCGCGCAGCAGTGACACTTCATTGATCGCCAAAGCCTCATGGGTTTCGCCATTGGCGGTTTTGGCCGTCACTTTCAGCGGGTGCAGCAATGACAGTTTGGCTTGGCTGAGGCGTTCTATCAGCCCATCTTCTTCATACCGGTTCATCAAAAAACCGATGGAGCCATGGTTCATGCCAAAAATCGGCGTGCCATTTTCCATATTTGCATGCAAGGTTTGCAGCATCAGCCCATCGCCCCCCAGCGCGACAATTACGTCGGCCTGGTCGACATCGACACCATTATAGCGGGCATGCAAACTCTGCCGCGCAGCTTCAGCATCTGGATTATTGCTGGCAACAAAAGCCAGCTTTCGGGTGTCGATTTTCTGTGTCATTTTACGCCCTATAACATGGTGCACTTATATTGCATAGTTTGAGTATCACGGTTTAGCGTGAAATGCATCAGTACAACCGGCAGGAGATAAATGTGAGCGACGAGTTTATTCTCAGTATTGACCAAGGTACAACCTCTTCGCGGGCGCTCGCCTTTGCCCGCAATGGGCATGTGCGCGGCGTTGGGCAAAGCGAGTTTCGGCAAATTTTTCCGGCCGACGGATGGGTTGAACACGACGCGATGGAAATTTGGCAGACGACCTTGCAAGTGTGTCGTCAGGTTTTAGACGAAAACGGCGTCGACAATTGCGCTGGTATTGGCATCACCAATCAGCGCGAGACGGTTGTGTTATGGGATCGCGCCACCGGTCAGCCACTGGCTAATGCCATTGTTTGGCAAGACCGGCGCACCGCAGATTTTTGTGACGAATTGAAAAGCCAAGGCCATGAAGCCATGGTCACGGCCAAAACCGGTCTTTTGCTCGACCCGTATTTCTCGGCCAGTAAATTGGCTTGGCTGCTCGATCATATCGACGGCGCGCGGGCGCGGGCGGAAGCTGGCACGCTTGCCTTTGGCACGATTGATAGCTGGTTGGTGTGGAATTTGACTATTGGGCAGGCGCATGTCACTGACGCTAGCAATGCCGCGCGCACCTCGCTGTTTAACATTCACGACAATCAATGGGATGACGCGCTATTGGCGCTATTTAATATCCCCGCCAGCCTGTTGCCCGAAGTGCGCGACAATGCCGCCGACTTTGGTCATAGCGAGGCATCGGTTTTGGGGGCAAGCCTGCCGATTTGTGGCATGGCAGGCGACCAGCAGGCGGCCACCATTGGCCAGGCGTGTTTTGAAACCGGCATGATAAAATCGACCTATGGCACGGGCTGTTTTGTTCTGGCCAATACGGGCACGCGGGCGGTGGCGTCGCAAAACCGTTTGCTGACAACCATTGGCTATCGCCTCAATGGCCAGACACATTATGCCCTTGAGGGCAGTATCTTCATGGCCGGGGCGATTATCCAATGGTTGCGCGATGGTTTGCAAATTATCGAAAAAGCCACGCAGACCCAAGCGCTGGCCGAGCAGGCGCGGGCCGATAGCCAAGTGGTTATGGTGCCGGCTTTCACTGGCCTTGGCGCGCCGCATTGGGCACCCAATGCACGGGCGGCGATTTTTAATATGACCCGCGATACCGGGCGGGCTGAAATTGTCCGCGCGGCGCTCGAAGCGGTCAGTTTGCAAACCGCCGATTTAATGCAGGCGATTGGAGATGATATGGCGGCGGCTGGCCTTGATGTGCCGCCTCATTTGCGAGTCGACGGCGGCATGGTGGCCAATGATTGGTTGTGCCAGAACCTTGCAGATATGTGCAATTGCCCGATTGATCGGCCTGAAATTACCGAAACCACAGCCCTTGGCGCGGCCATGTTGGCTATGTTGCAGCTTGGTTGGTTTGCCAATTTGCAAGAGCTAGCCGCCAATTGGGCGCTGCAAAGCCAGTTCGAGCCGACCATGGATGAGGCGCAAAGAGGGGCAAAAAAACGCAATTGGCAACTTGCCATAAATCGCGTTTTGCATGATGATAAGTCCAATTAAGTCGTGTCGCGGGCAGACAATAAGTAGCTCGTGTCATCGCAATGACTGGGGAGATAAAAATGTCAGCTGCAGAAGAAATTAAAAGCGTCAAAGATTTGGTGAGTGCCGAGGAGTGGGCCTTGCGCGTTGATTTGGCCGCCACCTATCGGTTGATTGCCATGTATGGCTGGGACGATATGATTTTCACGCATATTTCCGTGCGTGTGCCAGGGCCGGAACACCATTTTCTCATCAATCCATACGGCATGTTGTTTGAAGAAATCACCGCCTCCAGCTTGGTTAAAATTGACCTTGAGGGCAATATTGTCATGGACAGCCCGTATTTCGTCAATCCAGCCGGCTTTACCATTCACTCGGCCATTCACTCAGCCCGTGAAGATGCACAATGCGTTTTGCACGTGCACACAGATGACGGCGTGGCCGTGTCGGCGCAAAAAGGTGGCCTGTTACCCATTTCGCAGCCTTCCATGTTGGTGATCCCGAATTTGGCCTATCACGACTATGAAGGTGTGGCGCTTAATTTGGATGAACGCGAGCGTCTGATTAATGATATTGGCGATAAAAAACTGCTGATGCTGCGCAATCACGGCACGCTGGCGGTGGGCGAAAATTGCGCCTTGGCGTTTGTGGCAATTTACTTCCTTGAGCGCGCCTGCACAGCGCAAGTGCGCGCCCAAGCCGCAGAACTGAACATGCCAAGCAAGGAAGCTTTGGCGACAACCGAAGCGCAGTCATCGACCCTGTTCACCTCCGGCGTTGATATGCTGGCGTGGCCGGCTTTGTTGCGTAAATTGGATCGTCTTGATCCATCATTCCGAGATTAATTGGAGCTAGATTTGACAATTCATCGGCAGATTTTTTACGCCCTTGCGGCTACCGGCATGGTGTTTGCCATGTCGGCGCAAGCGGCGCATCATGGTAATTATGAGCCCAATGTCGATGCAGTTGTTGAAAAACGCATTGAGTATTTCAAGGCCAGCGGTAGCGATATTCAGGCGATTTTCAAAGTCCATTTGGGCGCCGGCGATTTTGACGCCATTGAAGCAGCGGCCACGAGAATGGCTGACTGGGCCAATAAAATGCCGGTGTATTTTCCTGAAGGCAGCAAAAGCGAGGGCGCCAAGCCATCGATTTGGCAAAATCAGGATGATTTCTCAAACAAAGCGGCGGCCAATGCGGCGGCGGCGCGGCATTTAGCGGCCATGGCGAAAACCGGCGACAAAGCCAAAACGGCGCAAGCGGCGAAAGACTTGGGCGCCACGTGCAAATCCTGTCATCAGTCGTATCGCAATAAAAAATAGGCCGAGCGATCTGATTTTGCCACTAGGTCAATAACTCGGTGTCAGATACGCTAAAGCTAGGGCGCCACCGACGCAAATAATCAACAGAACCACCCCATAGCGGCTGCGCGTTGGGCTAATCGGCGCGCTGATAGGTTCGGCAAAATCCTTGCCGCTGATCATCCGTGCCACCAGCGGTTCCTTGAGCCATAGTTTATGCGCCAAAATGGCCAGTAAATGCAGCGCAACCAGCGGAATGAGCAATAAATGCAGGCGGGCGTGCCACTGGCCGGCGGTTGGGCTAAGCTGCGCGAACAGCTCCGGCGCGATGGCCGCCATTGGCCCTTCATACAAAATATCATCGCTATTCCAAGGGCCGGTTAGCGCCATGCCGCCGGTGACCACTAACAAGGCCACCACGGCCAGCCCGCCGAGCGGATTATGACCGGCATAATGCGGCGGGCGACGCAGCAAAACCGCCAGCACATAAGCCCAGATAATTTTCGGGCTGTGCAGCAGCGTCGAAAAACGCGCTGTCTGATGGCCGACAAACCCCCAAATAAAGCGAAATACCAACAGCCCCAGCGCGGTCAGGCCGAAGAGTTCATGGCCATCGGTAAACCCATTCTTGCCGGAGATAAAAGCGCCAGTAATCACCACGGCGAAGCTCCAGTGAAACAAACGCGTTGGTAAATCCCAGCTCATGGGCTGCTCTTTGTTTGTGGGCGCAAGGGCATGGAAGTGGGCAGGGATGTGGGCAT